>WNEZ01002311.1_pt1 | contig 29232 bp, 27 predicted proteins | sample 5400521 | NCBI WGS metagenome assembly WNEZ01 (sample SAMN13153339, study PRJNA577476) | soil metagenome | isolation source: 120 cm saprolite under Douglas fir tree site 2 hole 1 replicate 1 | place: USA:California | collected 2015-04-18
AGCGCTCTGCTTGCGTCATCTGACCCCTCTTTCTGCTCTGCAGCTCTGCATTTTAGCCCTGCTGGACTTGCCGCCCAGTCTCTATACCCAGCTGTGTGCCGATTCCTTCGAACCGCCTTAAATTTACGCGAACCATGAGTAATTATAGTCAGGTAGAAGGAAAGGGTTAGCCTGGTACCCGCAAGGGGCACCACTACATTTGGAAGTTCGGAGCGCGAAATGTAGTGATGCCCCTTGCGGGTACCAGGGGCAGGCGGGATAGGTGCTTGTCTCCTATCCTGCTCTTGTGTTACACTAACCCTAGCTTCACTCTGTACTTCTATTTATTAGAGGAGGTCATTTGTCATGGTATCTGTTTTTCTCAAGACACGAGGACGACGCACTTCACTCGGCATGCTGCTGGTGGGATGTCTGGTTGTCCTGTCCCTCCTGCTTGCTGCATGCGGCACCAGTACAACCACTGTAACCGGCCCCCCAGCTAATCCTGCGACGCCGGCGGTTGCAGCCCCTAACGACCTGATCACCCCAGGCGTTTTGACTGTTGGGAGTGATACGACGTATCCACCGCAGGAATACATTGACACTGCTACAGGTAAAGCGATAGGCTTCGACGTTGATTTGATCACAGCCATTGCTCAGCGTATGGGCCTGCAAGCAAAAATTGTCACGACGAAATTTGACACAATCGTTGATGACGAGGCGGCCAGGCGTTTTGACGTCGTCATATCGGCGCTGTTCATCACCGCTGAGCGCCAGAAGAAGGTTGATTTTGTGCCATACTTCAAAGCTGGTGAGTCGCTCTTAGTACAGGCTGGGAACCCCTTGAATATTAAGAGCTTAGCTGACCTGTGTGGCCGAAATGTCGGCGTGCAGACTGGCACAGCAGAGCAGGATGAGTTGAAGACTGCCAGTGATGCCTGTGTAAAAGCAAGTAAGCCTGCTATTAACGTTACCGTGTTGCAGGATCAGACCGCTGTAATACAGTTGCTGGCAAATCATCGCGTAGTTGCGACCTATCAAGACACCCCGGTCACTGATTACTATAACAAGCTGCATCCCGGCCAGTTTACCGTTGGAGGTGTGGTGGTCAATTTTATCACGGAGGGTATTCTTGTGCGTAAAGGTGACACCTCGATGTTTAATGCCATCCAGACAGCCTTTGATCAGTTGAAGGCTAATGGCACCTATCATTCTCTCATTTTGAAATGGGGACTGACCAACGGAGAAATCTCGCTGCTTGATCGCCGGACACTCATTGCCTGAAAGATGTAACTCCCATCCGTAGGAGCGTGATTCACGCTCCTACAAGTTTTATTCAAGGAGGGCCGCCGTGTTTCGTTGGGACATCGTTGGGCATTTTCTCTTCTCCCCCTTTATTCTCCAGGCTGCCTGGGTAACACTGTGGTTATCCGTCGTCGCTCAAACGTGCGGTGTTATTCTTGGTTTGTTTCTTGCATTGATGCGCACGTCACGTTTTCCTGTGCTGTCTTGGTTTGCTCGTGGGTATATCTGGTTCTTTCGCGGAAGCCCACTACTGGTACAGGTATTACTCCTCTGGGATGGCCTGCCAAAAATCTTTCCTTCATTACTCCTGCCTGACTTTGCCTGCATCCTCGTCGCATTCTCGCTGAATGAGGGCGCATACATGTCAGAGATTATCCGGGCAGCCATTACATCGGTAGACGCGGGTCAGATGGAGGCTGCAAAATCACTGGGCATGCGCTATCCACTGGCAATGCGTCGTATCGTCCTTCCACAGGCGGCTCGCGTGATCGTGCCGCCGCTGGGCAACGAATTCAACAATATGCTCAAGACAACATCCATCGCCTCGGTGATTGGCCTGCAGGAACTGACAGGTACCGCTGAGATCTTCGGTTCGCCAACCTTCACCATTTTCGAGTTACTGATCGTTGCCACCTTCTATTACCTGGTGCTTACCACCTTGTGGGGCTACATCCAGAACTGGATTGAGAACCGCCTGGACCCCGACCGTGTGGAGATAAAAATTGACCTGATTGACAGAAAGAGCTTTACCCAACGCTTAATCGGATTGGGTAGCACTCGTTCCGGTGGCACGCTGGTGAGTGGACGCTAGAGAGGGAAGAATAATGAGTAACGAACTAGTCTCACCTCAGACAAATGGCAACAGCAGCGAGATGGTACGCGCCCAGAAGATCGTCAAACGCTTTGGCTACCTCACTGTCTTGAACGGCGTTGATCTCTCTGTAAAACGTGGGCAGGTTGTGGTCATTATTGGCCCAAGCGGCTCCGGTAAAACGACGCTGTTGCGCTGCATCAACCACCTGGAGAAGATCGATGATGGGCGCATCTATATTGAAGGTCAACTGATGGGCTATCGCGAGCAAAACGGGCGGCTGGTTGAGGACAGCGAGGCCAACATTGCCCGCATACGCGCTCAAATAGGGTTTGTGTTTCAGCGCTTTAACCTGTTTCCTCACATGACCGCCATAGAGAATGTGATCGAGGCACCAATCCATGTACTACATCAGTCGCGGGCTGAAGTAACTGAGCGTGCTATGGTCTTGCTTGACAAAGTTGGCCTCGCCGAGAAAACCCATGTCTATCCGCACAAGCTCTCCGGCGGCCAGCAACAGCGCGTTGCTATCGCTCGTGCGCTCGCCATGAACCCCAAACTCATGCTCTTTGACGAAGCCACTTCGGCGCTCGATCCAGAGCTGGTTGGCGAGGTGCTCAAGGTCATGCGCCAGCTTGCCGAAGAAGGTATGACGATGGTGGTGGTGACACACGAGATGGGTTTTGCCCGTGAGGTAGCCGATCATGTGATTTTTATGGATAAAGCAGTGATTGTGGAGCAGGGACCACCGGGACTGATTTTTGATAATCCTGAAAATGAGCGCACGCGCAATTTCCTGGGGACGATTCTTTAGAACCTTCAGAACCTTCACTCGCGCCGAGCAGGTGCCCCTGATGAGAATGTTTCACGTGAAACACTACATTCCTGCCCCCTGAGAAGTGCATTGTCTTCGCTTACCTGGCAACGTGCCCAGGGTGAAGTTTGGATATGCGTTGAGCAATTCCAGAAATGCGTTCACCACCATTGGATCAAATTTAGCCGCCGAACCACGCAGAAGCCACTCGCGTGCTGCATCCTTCGAGAGCGGGGCCTTGTAGGGCCGTTCTGTTGTCAGGGCATCGTAGACATCCGCTACAGCTAGAATGCGTGCCCCAAGCGGAATATCCTCACCCTGCAATCCTTCTGGGTAGCCTCGTCCATCCCATGCCTCATGGTGATGGAGCACTGTCTCCACGTAAAAAGGATCAATATCACAGCCAATCAGGATGCGCGCGCCTATCACCGGGTGTCGCTCTATCGTGCGTCGTTCTTCATCAGACAGCGCGGCCGCCTTATTGAGGATATCATTGGCGATCCACGTCTTGCCCAGGTCATGCACTAATGCTGCCAATGCCAGATTGCTCGCCTCTCGCCTGGTCCAACCCAGGTGGCGTGCTATCCTATAGGCATACGTCGCTACCCTACGTGAATGCTCATAGGTCACAATATCACGTTCCTGGATGCTTTTCACAAACGAACGGAGCAACTCTCTGCTCACCCGTTCTTGTTCAATATGTATTGCTCCCATCCTTTTTCTCTGTTCTCTGGGCGCTTGATGGACACCCGCTCTCTAAAAACATTCACCCTGTTCTCCTGCACTAAAAAATATGGCGTTTTTCTTTGCTCATTTATATTACGTTTTCTCACTCTTCTCTGTCTATCTTCAACCATTAATCAAGTACTTTTGTATTAGAGAATCATCCTGAGCGGGGGCAAGCCTATCCTCTCCTATCCCCCCAAATAGTCCTTCTTTACTATGCGTGTAGCAGTGGAAACGTTACAATAAGATGAATCAGTCCTGGGGATAGTAAACGAAGGTGGTAAGTTATGCCAGAGAACAATGCAGGAGAAGATTTGGAGCAAAGTTTAGCCTCCGATCCCGAGCAGCAACGTAGCCATGGTGTTATCACAGCGGTTTTGACTGCTGATAACCACCTGGGCTATACTGCATTCGCACAACATCCGCGCAAACGAGAAGAGCGCAGGCAGCAACTGCGCCAGGCCTTTCAGCGCGCAACTGATTTTGCTGTGGGTCAGGGCGTTGATCTTTTTATCCAGGCAGGCGACCTGTTTGATACAGCCAGCCCGGATGAACGAGACCGCAGCTTTGTAGCGGAACGGCTGGCGCAACTGCGGCAGGCCGGCATTCGCACCTTTGCCCTCGGTGGCATGCACGATACTCCTGTTGATACACACCATCCTACCTGGGGGGCAGGAACCCTGCCTGGGGGGCAGGTAACGGAGTTGAGCGAGGTCGCTCCTGCCCCACAAATCAGCTATGCACGTTTAGGTGCGCTCCACTATTTTGCTCCGCATTCGCCTTCAACGCGGGCGGAGGCAAGCTCAACGCCCCTACAACCCGTCATGGTTGATGTGCGTGGCGTGCGTCTTGCCATCTGCGGCCTGGGCGTACTTGCTGACCAGGAAAGGAATCCATTGGCACTACTGCGCGTACGGGACGACATTGAACGTGCGTCTATAAAACTGCTTATTTTGCATGCCCCAATCGAAGGTCTAGGCTCATCCTTGCTAGACGCACGTGCGCAGGTCAGTCGTGCCAGTATTGCGAACCAGTCGATGTTTGATTATATCCTGGCCGGTTACCATCACGAGTATCGCCGCCTGCATATTGGCCATTGCGATGTAATCGTCGCCGGAGCCACGCAGCGTCTGGACTTCAGTGACCCTGGTGACGATCCAGGGTTTGTCTTTCTGGGATTAGCCGCCGATGGTATTCGCTGGTGCAGCCATATTGCTGTAGACTCGCTGCCGTTGCGCCGGCTGGTGGTACATACGAGCGAATTACCGCCAGGTGGCACAGACTATATAATCGAACGGCTGCGCCCCTTGTGTGATACACATGCTATGGTGCAACTGCGGCTTGAAGGTGAACTCACACGCAGGCAATATCATCAACTGGACCTCAACCAGATACAGCGCTATGGAGATGAGCATTGTTTTGCTTTGGCTATCGATGACAGTGCTCTCTCGCTCGTGGCCACAGACTCATCCCTTGCAGGTGGTACACAAGAAGCATGGGACACTTCTGAGCAGACCGTCCCGGTCGAGAACAGAGAACGGCTCTCCCTGCGTGAAGAACTGGTGGCTCTAGCGGACGAGTGGATGGCCGCTGCACAGAACGAGCAAGAGAAGAAAGCCTTACAAGTCACAAAAGAGGAGTTATTGGCAGCTTTGGACGAGGGAAAAGAGAGAAGGTAGGTAGTCCATGAATGGAGTGAGCGCATGATTATCCTTAAGCATCTGGCAGTCGAAAATTTCAGGCTCTTGCGAGAGATCAACCTGCACTTTCCGCAGCGTGGTAGTATCCTCATTCAAGGCCCAAACGAAGCTGGCAAGTCTACCCTCTTTGAATGTATGTACTTTGCCCTCTATGGTGCGACCCCAACTTCTGAGCAGAGAAGACGCACGCTGGACGACCTGATATTCTATGGTGCAGCACATGCTACAGTAACGCTTACTCTCTCAATTGGCGTGACAGAATTGACGGTTACACGTTCTATCGAGCGCGGGAAAGGGCAGAGCGTCACCTTGTATGTACACCGGTTGGGCATGCCTGAAGAAGCACCCATCACCGACGTGACTACAGCCAACGATCGCATTATCGCCGAGTTAGGACGTATGGATGGTGAAACGCTACGTCACTCTTGCTTTATTGAGCAGAAGGGCTTGAGTCACCTGGAGAACCTGAGAGGCAGTGAGCGAGAAGCCACACTGCGCAAGTTGCTAGGGCTTGAAAAACTTACCCGCCTGACCGAGATGTTTAAGGTAACGGAGCATGATCGGCAGCTTCTCGCTGAGAGCGCCGAACGCTTGCGCCTGGCCGAGATGCAGGCCCGTATTCCTGAATTGAGTGCACAGCTGGGTCACATTGAGGCAGCTCTTGATGCTATCACCGTCTCTGATGACCTGGCAGAAATAAGCCAGCAAGAGGCAGAGATTGCCGAACAGAACTTCTCGCTTGAACAGCTTTACACCAAGCGTCTTGAACTCAAGAGCAAACAGGCGCGTATTCAGCAACTGAAGAAGGCTGACACCATCCTTGCTGAGATCATTGCAGCATACGATGCTATGGCCGAGGCACAGCGTGAACTGCCCGAACTCGAGCAACAGATTGCCGAGTTAGAACGACGCGAACGTGAGGAGTTGCCTGCTCTGCAGAAACGGGTACACCAGTTGGAAGATCTCGCCAGTTCGTTTGGTACGCTGGAACGCCTGGGTGTCGACTTACTGGCCGTGGTCAGTATGATAAAAGAACTCGAGCGGGAACTCAAAGAGCAGCAACTGCAACCCCCTATCGAAGACCCTACGGGGTTGGATGAGCAGATTGCTCATGCACGTTCGCAAATAGAGCAGATTCAAAAAACCCAGCGTGAGCTTGAGGAGCTGCAGCATTCTGAGCGTCCACGCTTACAGGCACGCCTGCCTCGCTTGCAGCAGTTGTCTGAGCGACTGGCAGCATTCCATCAGCTACAGGAACAGTATGTCCAACGCATCATGCAAGAGAAGGTGGCAGAAGAACATAGAAGGCAGCTTGCAAAGATGCAGAAAGAACTGCGTGAAACCGAACAGGAGTTGGCGCTCGTCGAAGCTGAGGCTCAGCAAGTCCAACAACGGTCCGATGCGATGGAGATGCGTTGGCGTCAACTGAGTATCCGTCGCCAACTTGAGGAATGGCAACGCTTAAAAGGCTTGTCGCAAGGTCTGGTGGAAGCAGAGCAGCATGTGCGGGCTGCTCATCAGCAGCAGGAGCAACTGACGCTTGAGGCCATGATGGCACGCCGTGCGACGACGATTCGCATGGGATTGTTGATTGCTTGTGCTGTACTCACGCTCGGGTTCGGTGGTTCTGCTGGTTTTGAGGCTCTTAACCAGTCATATGTGGTTGCCACCGTGCTAGGTATGATCGCTCTTTTAGCCATTGCAGGCGTAGGGTGGAGTCTGCAAAACTACAGCAGAGCGCGTGAAAATGAACAAATAGCCGATCAGCGTATGCAACAAGCCACCAATCAGGTTAGTATGATGGTTGCCGCACGCGAGGCGGCGGGACGCATGGGAGGCCGGCAAGATGCGCTCTTGCAGGTCGAGCATGAAATTCGCTCGCTTGGTGGCACGGTTCCCCAATCCGTCGAGGAGGTGAGTCATCTCCTGCAGCTCATGCCCGATCAAAGTGAGAGTTTGGCCGATGCTCAACAACAGATGACAAAGCTGCGTACCGATGTGCTTGCCGCGCATAACCAGGTAAATGTGACGGTAGAGGCGGTAGCGGCGCTGCGCAAAGAATATGTGCGCCTGGAAGAGCTGTGCAAACAAGAAGATCCTGACAAAACTCAGACAAAACTGGTCCCTAATAAAACAACACTAGAGGGCGTCTATCAAGACATTGCCGTCCTGGCCGGCCAGGACGGGCTGCCGGTGCCTGCTTTCGATACACTCATGGCCGCGGCGGAGTCAGGAGCAGGAACTCCGCAAAAAGGCTTACCAGAACTGAGATCGCTTATTGACGCTGCGATCAAAGATACCGAGCGGACATTAGTGACCATCAAAGCAAAGTTGGAGGTAGTACCGGATATCACCGGGCAGATTAAGGTATGTCAGGAAGCATTGGATGCTCTGCTTACTCGCAAACGAGTGATGATAGAGCGCCACGAACGCTTCCAGACCGATAACCCGGTGCAACAGATTGAACGCGCTCGCGAACAACAGGCGACCCTGCGTGATGCCTTACGCAGTTTGCAAGACTCCTTACGCCAGCGCGTGCAGCCCTTAGGCATCCCGTTTGGTCAGACTGCTGTACATAACGCCGAGTTGACCGCACGCAAACAATTAGAACTGTTGCACATCACCCTGGAGAATCGGGTAGAGTTGCAAAATCGTCGCCTGGCCTATCTTGCCAGCCTCAAGGAGCATCAGGAGTCGCTGTCCGACTATTATCGGCAACTGGCAAAGTTTAGTAGTTCCCTGGGCAGTTGGGTTGTGCCCTTGAATCCCTTTGCTGAAGCTCTCGTGGGGTTGCGCGCTCGCTGCCAGCAAGAAATGCAAGAGGCTAATGAGGATGCCATTGTGCATGAGTTGCAAGAGTTGCAGCATCGGGAAGGTGCTTCTCGAGCGAAAATTGCGCTGTGTCGTCAAGATATCGAGGAAGCGCAAGAGCGCATTGCCGCTATGCTGGCACAGCACAATCGTCCAACCATCAAAGGGTATACTTTTGCTGATATCGTTGCCATCTGGCCGCTCGTTGGTGAATATTCCTCGCAAGACCGCAGCCGTCTGCGAGAGGAGCACTGGGCCGCAGAACAGGAACTGCGCCAGCTAGAGGAGCAGGAATTAGAACTCAGTGCGCAACTTCAGCTAGGTAGCAATAAACTGGATCTAGAGCAGGCCCGTCTTCGCATGGACCTTCAGGAGCGCAACTATCAGACGAAGAAACGTGGCGGGTTGATGGTGAAGACCTTAAATGACCGTCTGATGCGCAAGATGTTGCCGCGCACGGAGTACTACATGCAGCAGCTTACCTCTTTGCTCACCTGTGGGCGCTACCGCGATGTGCGTCTGACAACCGATCCGGAAGAGGGAAGCATCAGTGGAGGACCATTTCAATTGCGCGTGTGGGAATCCGCCGCGGGTGAGTATCTTCCGAAGGCAGCTCTTTCGGGTGGCACCGCGGACCAACTCTCGCTCGCATTGCGCCTGGCCTTCGCGATTGCTGCGCTCCCACGTGAATTAGCGGTTGCTCCCGGTTTCATGCTACTCGATGAGCCACTCGGCTCGCTGGACCATGCCCATACACAAGCTCTGGTCGATATCATCACCGGTGAGATGCTAGGGCAGCATTTTGAACAGGTGTTACTTATATCGCACAGTAGTACATTTGATTCGGCTCTATTCCCCTATCATATCTACATGGATAGTGGTTTGGCCGTGGAGAGCAATCTGCCGACTCCTCCGGCAGAGTTGAATGGCACCAATGGCAATGGAGCACATATGCCCGTTCCTGCATCGATTTCGGGAGGGAGTATGTCATGAAATTGCGTGGTGAACCTGGCGGTCTCCAGGTTCACCACGCAATTTCATGACTCACCTAAAAACCCCTCTATCTCCTCCCTCGCCCTTACCAGATCATCCCCTTCTAGCCACATAATCCTCTTATCCTTGCGGAACCATGTCAGTTGCCTGCGCGTGAAATCATGAATAGCGTATTTGAGACGCTCCACCATCGCAGCCTCACTCGCGAACTCACCTCGTAGCCAGCGACTGATAAAACGGTACTCTAATCCCAGTGCTTCCAGGCGTTCGTGGCTCACACCCTGGTCGAGCAGATTGCGTACCTCTTGCACCATCCCCTGTTGCATGCGCTCATCAACCCGTGCATCGATACGCCGGTATAACACATCGCGTGGCCAGGAGATGCCGAGCAAAAGACAGCGATACAACGGTTTCGCCACGCCCCGTTGCTGAGAAAAGGGCCTGCCGGAGACCAGGCAAACTTCTAGAGCGCGAATCACACGGCGTGGATTGCCGCGATCAATCATCGCTGCGCTTTGTGGGTCCATCTCCTCTAATTGAGCAATCAGTTCCGCGAGTGGGCGTGCCTCAAGCTGTGCTCGCAAAGCATAATCGGGCGGAATGGAGGGTATATCCAGGTGATCCACTACCGCCTGGATATAGTGGGGCGAGCCACCAACCAGGAAAGGCTGGTACCCACGCGCCAGAATATCTTCAATGGCAGCAATAGCTTGTTGCTGGAACTGCGAGACGGTATAAATCTCTTGTGGGTCAGCGACATCCAACAGGTGATGCCGGACCAGTGCCCGTTCCTCCCGCGTCACCTTGGCTGTACCGATATCCAAGCCCCGATAGACCTGGCGCGAGTCAGCCGAAACGATCTCCCCACGAAATTGCTGCGCCAGTGCAATACCCAGGCCACTCTTACCGGATGCTGTTGGCCCGAGCACGACAGTCAATGGGGGTAGAGGCTGATTCATGGTCTCCATCCTTCGGGTGAAAGCCCTTCGTACGGGCGTGATTCATCACGCCCTGCGGGCCGCTCGACAAGGGAATGTGGGGCGTGATGAATCACGCCCGTACGAACGATCCTCTTCCATTTCTACCTTGTTTCACTCCGAAGGACGTAGACCTGGATTCTTTACAAGGTGATCTACGCGCATCACCAGCGTCAGCATGATCCCTATCCCCAGCAAGATAGCCAAAGGACTGAGCCAACTGTAAGCGCTCCCCATTGTCAACATAAAGCCCAGACTACCACCCACAAACACCGCTACAGGGATGATCAGCAGGCGCATGTGACGCATTACCCATCTGCCCTGCTCTATCATCAGTTTACTCACAGTAGGGTTGGTGCCAACAGTCGCACTAATAGCAGTGAGGATCAGCATAGTAAATAATTGTAAAGGTGGTACATTAACGCCTAAAAGCATATGCCATCCAAATTCACCAAGTCCTAATGCGCCCAGTGTGATACCCAGGCCTGTGCAGAAGCGATTAGGCACATCCCGCTTTCGGTGTGTGCTGTCCCGATCGGCAAGTAACGCACCGAGCGTTGCCAGGGGAATCATGCCCAGCAGTACAGCAATAAACCCTTGATTGGGAGGCAAAAGCGATGCCTGCGCTGATGGGGGAAGATGGGCAAGAAACATATACGAGAAGCTGGCAGCCATGAAAGCAGCAGCGAATGTCAGGCCCCGTTTGAGCCACGTATGTTGCTGCGCTGTAACCTGCGCAGGATTCCAGCCGCCAGAGGCGGAGCCGTTACCGCCAGCAGATTTCCCATACTTTGCCTGGTACTCGCTATACTTCGTGCTCTGATTGGACAGACCGGTCGTGGTGTTCCTACGTGTTACCATAACCATATCGTTGCCCACCAGGGCGCCGTCTTCATCTTCGTCCTCTTCCAATGTTCTAGATGGGCCGGAGATAGCACTTTGTTCTCCCCGGCTGGGTCCGATGGTTTTAGAGCCGAGTACGTCTAGCAGCACAGGGACACGATACTCGCCGACCTCCCCAACAGGGCGTACAACGATTGAGCCTTGATAATGTGTTGAGACAGGTTGCGAGAGATTTGGGAATCTCCCGCCAACAACCTGCAAATCTGAGCTATCGACCCGCACACGCACGAGCGTGCTCATGCCATCAAAAAACTGCGTATCGACTATGATCCACGGCTCAGCTGGCTCAATGATCCCGCGCACTGAGGTTCCATTAACGCCCGAGATGTAGAGCAGATTGGGAGGTGAAATACCTGGATCGACCTGGCCAAAGTCGAGCGTGTCGGGCCGTACTTCGACAACTGGAGGAGGTAGAGGACTCTTGCCTCCGACACCAAGAATGTACTGGTGCCCCTTGCCGGTACCAGGCCGGATGCCGGGAGTCATCCCACTGCGCCCCTGTCCCGTAGCATAGCTAAATGCTGAGTTGCTCGTCCCCATCACCACCCGTAAGAACCGCTCGACACCCACCACGGGATCGCCCGTCGTTACGCGAATGCGTTTGGTGACTCGCGCCAAATCGCGTGCACCGATGTCATGCAGCCAGGCTTCAATCTCGCCTGCAAACAAGTAATCTGCTGCCTCTTCTGGGTAACGTGCGCAGAGTTCCGCCAGTTCTTCAGGCGTCGTCGCCGGATTCCCCTTTTCAAAAACAAAGGTACCTACGCCCAGCAATGCTCGTCGAAAGACTGCAATGCTCTCGTAGCGGTTTTCAGGTTCGGGGTCCGTCGCTTTCTCCAGTGCATACGCTACAGTAGGTGAGATAGCAGGGTTGACCGAGCGTACATCGACCAGACCAAATCCTTGCTCCGCCAGCGAATTGGTCATCAACTGAAAAAGGCTCATGGCCAGAGAGTAAATATCTGAACGCTCGTCTGTCTGCGAGGTCCCATATTGCTCAGGTGGTGCAAAGCCTGGTGTGCCCAGCATCTGGGTGTCATGAGTCCTACTGCGCCGGAAAATACGCGCAATGCCAAAGTCGATCAGCTTGATACGACCGTCGTGCCTCAGCATCATATTGCCCGGCTTCAAGTCGCGAAAGATGATGGGTGGCTGCTGGCTGTGCAGGTATTCCAGCACATCGCATAACTGCCGCGCCCAGCCTAGCACACGGCGCTCGGAAAAAGGGCTACTGTTGTGCTCAAGCAGCTCTTCCAGGGTATTCCCTTCAATATATTCCATCACCAGGAAGTGGCGCGACCCCTCGCTAAAAAAGTCGGTGAAAGCGGGCAGGTTCGCATGATTCAAACGTGAGAGAATCGTCGCCTCTGCCAGAAAATTTTGAATAGCTTGCCCATGCTCATGAACCGGTACCGACGAAAGACTCATCTCCTTGATAGCACACGATGTGTTGTGCTTCATGTCCTTCGCCTGGTAGACAGCGGCCATGCCTCCTTGTCCAATAGTACGTATTATCATGTAGCGTTTATGTAACAAGGTGCGTGAGCTGAGTTGCCCCGTCTGTGTGTTCGTTTGACTATGCTGCGGGCTAATGGCGAAACCCTCCCCTGTCTCATAAAGTGTGCATCTCAGTATAGCATATTGCTTACTTAGGCATGGTTCAAATGAACTTGACAGTTCCTAACCAACAGCAAGGTCCAGCCCTGTCATGCTGAGCGCAGCGAAGCATCTCTCTGCCTATCGAGACAGACCCTTCGCTGCGCTCAGGGTGACACGGTGTGACTGTTGCACTGTCTTCTCAGCGACATACCTCAAAAAGAATATTCTATCTGTGGGTCTTCAGTCTGGTAATCCTCCTGATCGGTGGAGGCGTTGCCTTGCTCTTGCAACCCGTAGGGACCCGATTTATCGCGTCCGCCCGATTTATCGCGTCCGCCGACGGAGTGAGTGTGGTTGGCCCGCCTTCGTTACCTGCATCAACTGTCAATGCTATCTTTACCCACCTGGGCAGTCCTATGGCCGGCAATGGCGATGTTATCGTGCGGGCTTCGCGTAACATGCAGATAGATGATGCCTTCGCCCTGGCCGTATGGTGGACCGAAACGAATGACGGAGAAGCTGGCACGGGTCGTGCGTACGGCGACCGTAACCCCGCCGGTGTGCGCAGCAGCCCTGGCTATCCTTCAGACTACGGTGGCTACACGATTTATCCATCCTACACAGCCGCCATTGTTTACTGGTTTGCTATGATCAGACAAAGATATGTTGATCGTGGCATGGATACCGTTTACGCTATTTCATATCCATATGTGGGTACTTCCAGCTCACCCCTGTGGGCGGCAAAAGTGATAAGGCTGATGCTGCAATATCGTGGCGAAGCGCCGCCTCCGACAGCTATTCCTACTATCAACTCCAGTCCTACGGTCAAACCCAGTCCCGTCGTATCGCCGGTCGTTCCCGGCGTGAACAAAAAGCACATACGACCACCTGAGGTTGATGCCAGAGCCTTTTCTGAACATACTCAACTGCAACCACACAGCATTCAAGTCTCAGCAGATTCGCCGCAAGCTGCATATGCTGGATGGATCGCACTCAGCGTCATTTTCCTTGCCTTCCTGGCAGCGTTCGTTCTCGCCATATGGGCTTTGCGCACCATACGGTCAAGACGTGTCGTACCTGAACCAATGCCATTGCGCACAACCACCTCTTTGTTGCCTCTGGCAATGTCAGGGCAACCACCGGTGACAGAGCAATTGCAAGAATTGCCCCTACTGTACTTTGCTGAGGTGTCCGGTATACGTACAACAGAAGCACTTCAAGGGGATATCGCAGCAGCGAATGCTCTTGTAGGAAGTCGTGATACCGATCCTCACCCTCGCCGCGTGACCTTGTTGCCTTCTCAGCCAGATAGGACGCCCGTCACCAGGGAGGCTATGCCCGTGGGCGCTCGTCCATTGGGTTTGCTCAGTCGCTATAGGGAAGCGCCGTCTGAAGGAAGTCATGATACCGATCCTCACCTTCGCCGCGTGACCTTGTCGCCCTCTCAGCCTGGTCAGGCGCCCGTCACCAGGGAGCCGGTCACCGTGGGTGCTCGTCCTGCAGGGCTGCTCACTCGCTACAGAGAAATGCAGCAGCACTAAGGAATAGTCTGGATTTGGGACAACTCACGCATAGTGTCCGCCACTGGCATTATCACTCGTCTCCTCACTGGGGTAGATAACACCATCGAGGTCGTCAGCTGGCCGTGTGCCGAGAGTCGGTCGATCAGCGCTTCCAGGTGCTCGACCGATGCAGCCATCACCTTCACGATAAGCGAATCGCTGCCCGTCACACGATAGCTTTCCAGTACCTCGGGGAGGTCTTGGGTAAAAGCAGCAAAGCTGCTACAACGCTCTCCAGAAAAGGTACTCATGCGAATAATGGCCGTGATGGGAAAGCCGATCTTGGCCCGATTGATCTCCGCATGATAGCCGCTGATAATACCCGCGTCTTCCATTTTTCGAACACGCTCCGCGACGGCAGGTGCAGTCAGTCCAACCCGTTGTCCCAGTTCCGTGTAGGAAAGCCGCGCATCTTGCTGGAGTGCCTGTAGGAGTTGCCATCCCGTGCTGTCGAGCAATTTTTCAGTTTCGAAAGTCATATGACACCTTTACCTTGTTCTTGTAACTCTTTCCGCGAAAATGCCTTTTCTTTTCTCTGTATTATAGCAGATGTTGCGAGTACAATTGTACCAGGTGAGCCGACGAAGATAGACTTCATGACTCACCCGGAGAGCAAACGATAGCGAACAAGGAGAAGATCATGCTCACAATCATCATTATAATCGCTCTGTTTATCGTCTTAGATATAGCAGCCCTGCGTTGGGGCTTTGACAGTTCAGAACGTGTGAACAGTTGCGAGTGGGAGCGCAGAACGCAGTGGCATAGCGGTGTTGAAGATCAATGGACGGCGTGTTAGCGATTCCGTGCCGGTGCGCTCACCCGTCATTTCTGACGCTATGCCAGGAGCCAGCAGCCGTCGACCGACGACCTCGATCAGCGCCTCGGTCGACCCCTGCATTGGAGGAGGCTTTCTTGAGCCCTGTCAACAAAAAATACCAGTGAAGGATGTCCCTTCACTGATACCTTGTCTCGTCAGGCGTTTAGGCCAAGCCAGAAGTTCATCTAGTCGCCGTGATCATCAGAAGAATCGTTGTTGCAACCACAGTTGTTCTCACCACAGTTGTTGCAACCACAGTTGTTCTCACCACAGTTGTTGTTACCACAGTTGTTCTCACCACAGTTGTTGTTACCACAGTTGTTCTCACCACAGTTGTTCTCACCACAGTTGTTCTCACCACAGTTGTTCTCACCACAGTTGTCCCCACAGCCCCAGCTTGCAGTGTGTGCTGATGCAGCAGTGTGTGCCGATGCAGTGTGTGCTGATACTGTACCGGTAGAGATTACCATACCGAACACGAGCACCAAACAAGAAACAACGCCCAGGAATCCCATCCTCAAAAGGGTGGATCGTTGCATAAGTTTCTCTCACTTTCTAAGTGGGAGAGCCTGTTATGTTGTACACAAACTCTCCAGGAAACAATCCAAACAGGTTGTTGGGCAAAGTCCCTGTTGCCCATGTAGACTGGGATGATTGTGCCTGCTTGTGAGCGCCGGCTACGTCAGTGCTCCCAATCTTGATGGGCAACTTTGGCGATTGCCAAAGGTCCTGCCAAAGCTAACTCAAACTATTAAAGCCCATCGGTGTCCGCCTGACGGCACTATAATATCATAAAATAAAACTTAATATGAGTGCAAACATAGAGGAATACTACGCAAGGTGGTTTTTGCGCTTAGGTTGAGAAACCTTAACCTTGTCTAGTCCATTGCTGCTACCGTGTAAGCACGATGTGCAGGGATCTCCTGCAAGTCATGGTATTCTCTCCGCGAGGGAACACAAGAGCATCGCCATCAGCAGATGTAAAACTCGTCAACGAGAACAGACGTTTCTCGCAGAGTGCGAATTGACTTGGAAGGAGTCTTCTTCTTGATGAAAAAACCAATCCTCATCGGGGGCATCAGTGCCGTGTTGTTGCTGAGCGTCCTCGTTGGAGTGTTTGTTGGACCTGCTTTATTGACCTCAGCCAGGGGCATTCATGGAAAGCACAAACACTCAACACGGTCGACCACGCAGTTGGCACAGCATCTATTTGCGTTGATAAATCAAGATCGTGCTGCTCAGGGTCTTCCTGCCTATACCTGGAATGCGACGCTTGCACAGGGCGCACGTCAGCACAGCAAAAGGATGGCTCAGCCACAGTGTGGCCTGTCCCATCAATGTCCAGGTGAGCCAGACCCATGTCAGCGCATCACTAATGAAAATATTGCATGGACGGACTGTGGTGAGAATGCAGGCTATACCTCGCCCTATCCCAATGGCTGGGCCGCCATCAAGCACAACATCGAGCAGGGGATGCTCAATGAGCAGCCCCCAAACGATGGTCATCGCAAGAACTTGCTCAGTTCGACCTTCCATAAGATCGGTATTGGTATCTACATCGATGCCAGGAGCACTATCTGGGTCACAGAGGATTTCACAAACTGAGGCTGGTCAGCATAAAGTCATGGGGTGACCACATAGGATTGAATGTCGATGAAGGAGCCACCTTCCTTCGCGTTGTAGATGCCTGGCTGGATCTGGATCGTATGCCTGCCTGCCGTCGGCCATCGCCAGGCGAACAGCACGGTATTCCGAATGCTGATGCCCGAGCTCGACTTGTTCTGCCAGATCCCTGTCGTGTCGACGGTTTGTCTGCCGTCGATGAAGACGCGGGCGTGACCGGCTTCGCAGCACTGCTTCCCCAGGGTCCCGATCAGCGCAATACCCGTCCCCGTGAAGGAAATAGATGCAGGCAGCGAGGCAGTGGTGATCGAGCGGGGGTAGATCGTGGCATTGGCCCAGGCTGTGGTCGTCGCGGGCGTTCCGGTCGGATTGATCCCGGATGCGGCAACGGCGAGCGCATAGCCGCCGTTCGACTGCCATTCGCTGCTGGTTCCCACCTGCGGTGGCCCATCGAAGAAGCGGCTATACGCACCATTCGACTGCAGCGCCGACGCCGAGGCCGAAGCAGCAGCCAGGATCCACGTCCTGGCGAAGGCCTGCTGCTCTTCGGTCGCGACCTCGTACATCGCCTCAATCAGCGGCTCGGCGATATCATTCTCGGCCTGCAGGTTCGCAAAGACGCCGTTTGCGTCCGACAGGTGATCGGCAACCGCCTGGGCCGTAGCGATCGCCTCGGTGCGATAGGTCGTGTCGCCGCTATACCGGGCGAGCCTCAAGCCGTTGTCAATCATGTTCCCATTGACCGAGGCAAAGAAGCGGCCCGGCACCTGGCGACAGCTCGTGCCGTTGTCGAACACGTAGACGGTGTATAAAGGCAGGTTCGGATCAAGGAAATAGCGGCGAGCCGCGGCATATGCGGTCCTGGCCTTGTTGAGATAGGAAACATTCTTGGTGTAGCCATACAGCAGCAGCGCAGCCTTGATGTAATTCGAAGCAGTCTCCAGTGTCTTCAGCTGGTTCGTGCCGCCGCCCGGCAGCTGGTAAGGGATGCTCGGGCAAGCGCCCAACAGGTAGACGGAGGGGTTGGCGCCATCGACGACGTTGAAAGCGGCTTGTTCCTTGAAAAGCATGTGCGAATTCGTAAGACCTGTCACTTCGTAGGCGCGGCCCAGTGCGACCGAATCCCAAAGTGGCTGATCGCTAGGCTGAGTACAGCCCGAAAGGGCCTGGCACGGGGACGGCCAGGTCAGCGCCGTCGCCCCCAGGGTGTTCAGGTAAGCCACCACGCCGGGATCGTGCTGATGGATGTGCCAGCGGAGGAAGAGCGTATAGGTCAGCGAGTCAGCTCCCCAGTCAGTATTTTGAGCGCTGCAACCGGACATGCAGTTTTTCCATAGCCCCTTGGTATAGAAGTCCTGGATCATATTCGTGATCGCCTGACTGCCATAGTCTGCGTAGGTCGAGGCGGTTTGAGCCGGTGTGGGATGATCGCGCAGAGCAAGCGTGATGATGGTCGAGATGACCAGCATGAATAGGGTCAAGAGAAGCAGACGCAAGACGAGTCTCTGTTGTCGCACCACAGCACTGAATCCTTTCTGGTGTACACTCTCCTTTTTTCTAGGATGGCAAGCCTATCTTGACGTATGCTCATTTACAGGGAACACAAAGGGCAATTTCGCGCTCGGCGCAAGACAAGATTGCCATCCTAGCTTTTTTTATGCCGGGACGCGTCGTTTCTTCTCCATCAACGTCTGCATATATTCCTGCCCCCAATCGCGCATCTGGATCAAGATAGGTTGCAGGCTTTTGCCGAAGTCGGTGAGCGAATATTCGACTTTGGGGGGCACTTCGCGGTAGACGTGGCGATAAATGATGCCGTCTTCCTCCAATTCGCGCAATTGCAGCGTGAGCATGCGTTGGGTGACGCCGGGGAGCAGGCGTTGCAGTTCGCCGAAGCGTTTTTTGCCGGGCAGGAGATGGAATAAGATCACGCTTTTCCATTTGCCGCCGATAATGTCCACGGTGGCTTCGACGGGGCAGCTGTAGCCGATTGCTAAACGTTCCTGGCCGAGTTTTTTCATGGTATCCATCCCTCCAGTGCTTCCTTTAGTATCTTTTTTGATACTATATCACAAAATTGTGCGTACTTGCAAAGATGTAAATCAGCAGGTATACTTCTCATCGTAAGCTCGTGAGTGATCTCGAGCAGTGTTCCCCTCTAGAACAAGGAGATAGATACACGTATGGCTACCATGAAAGCTGTACAGATACATGCGTTTGGTGATGTTGATGTGCTGACATACGAAGACGTCGAGCGACCGGAGCCGCAAGCGGGTGAAGTGCTGGTGCGTGTACGAGCCGCTGGCATTAACCCGGTGGACTGGGTCTCGCGCGAATTCCCGGTGCCCATCACCACAGGAGCGAAGGACCTCCCCTATATCCTGGGCTGGGATATCTCCGGCGAGGTGGTTGCTCTGGGCGAAGGCGTCACGCAATTCGCCATTGGGGATGAAGTCTATGGCATGCCGCACTTTCCCCAGGAGGCCAAAGCGTACAGTGAGTATGTCACCGCACCTGTGTCAGATCTGGCGCTCAAGCCAGAGCACCTGACCCATCAGCAAGCTGCTGGCGTCCCCCTGGCCGCGCTGACTGCCTGGCAGGCTCTGTTCGACGTCGCCCATCTGCAAGCAGGGCAGACCGTTTTCATTGCTGGTGGAGCTGGTGGCGTCGGCCATTTCGCCATCCAGCTCGCGAAATGGAAGGGTGCGCAGGTCATTACCACCACCTCGACACGCAATGTGGAGTTTGTGCGTCATCTGGGAGCTGATGTCGTCATCGATTACACGAAGCAGGCTTTTGAAGACGTGGTGAAGAATGTCGATGTTGTGCTGGATACGATTGGTGAGGATGTGCTCAGGCGTTCGTTCCAGGTGGTCAAACGCGGTGGCTTGATTGTTTCTCTGCCTGGTCACAAAGGGGTGAAAGAGCTTGGCGAGCAACTCGCACCCCAGTATGATGTTGCATTTGTGCTCATCCGGGTGCACCCGTCAGGTGAGCAGATGGCCGAGATGGCCAAATTGTTCGACGCCGGTCAGCTCAAAGTGCATCTTGACGCCGTCTTCCCGCTCCAGGACGTGGCCCAGGCCCACAAGCTGAGCGAAGGCGGACATGTGCGCGGCAAAATTGTGCTGACCGTTGAATGATCCACTGAACTTTCGCGACTGCTCGCCACAGGTCAGTTGACTACACGCGTTGCTGAACTCTTGAGGTTAGAGCAAGCAAGTATCGCTCATCGAATGCTTGTCGGTGGCCGCATCCGTGGCAAAATTGTCCTGATTCCATAGCCGCATGGCGTCCACGACAGAGTCGGAAGCACAGGTTGGCGAAGCAGCATTTGTCCTGCCCCGCCAATTTCACTTCCTTCTCGAAATCATCCACACACAAGGAGATATTATGGACACAGATTCAATGATAGAGGCCCTCCAGGCGCGTGGCCCCCATCCAGACCTGGCCGAACACCTCGTGCTCTTCGGACAGTTCGTCGGCGCCTGGGACGTTGACGTTACCAATATCGCACCGGATGGGACAAAGCAAGAGCTCAAGGGCGAGTGGCACTTCGGCTGGGTATTGGAAGGGCGAGCCGTCATGGACGTATGGATCACCCCGCGCCGTTCGCTGCTCGGCCAGGCGGACCCCTACGAATACGGTGCTACCCTGCGCTTCTTCGACCCAACTATCCAGGCATGGCGCTCCACCTGGATCGGACCGGTACGCCACCTCGTGCGATCATTCATCGCGCGACAGGTAGGGGATGAGATTATCCTCGAGGGCAGTTTCGAAGGCCGCCAAATACGCTGGATCTTCTCGCAGATTACCGCGACGAGCTTCCATTGGCGCAACATAGAATCCAGCGATGATGGCGCAACGTGGACAAAAGTGCAGGAGATGGCCGCTCAGCGCGCACATCCATAATGGTGCAGGCCGCCGCCCGTAGTATCGCCAACTGCCACTACGTCACGTTCTCACCTTTGCGGCTCACCCAGGCCAGCGCATCAGTGCATGAGGGGCCCCCTGCGTGGTTAGTAGGGGCGTGAGCTTGCCTCCGCCCTGGGGGGGTTGGGGTGGCCTGGCTTATTGTATCTTCTTCTCTACCCTGCTATACTCTACCGCAATACAGCAACACTGACGATTGTCTTTTGTCACCCAGAGTAGATAGAGAGAAGACGCGGTATGCCCAAAAATCAGCTCGAAACGTTCACCGACCGCCGCGAAGCCATTGCACTCTTTGAATTGCTTCGTAAACGTGAGCAGAATCAACCATTCTGGCCGCTCCTTCCGATTCTTTCCTTCATTGCTCCGGGCGGAAGTGGCAAAAGTACGCTGATCGAATATCTTATTACAGGGCGATGTTGTAAAGATCAACGTGCCATACTGCCCTATGCCCATATTGATTTCACAAAGGAAGTGACACTCAGAGACCTTCTCCTAATCCTGATTGAACTGCGTGACCAACTTCTGAAGCATAATGATGGACAAGGCAAACACCTCAACTTTCCTCGTTTCGATTTAGGTGCAGCTATTGCAAACACTATTCCTTTGACGTATGCCAGCTCCCGCTAGAAGCGCCAGCGGGTCTGGCTGAACGACTTGCCCTTGCCGAAGCCGAAAGCCGTCGTGGGAGGTACTTCGTACACCAGGGCTATGTTGCCGCCTTCGCCGTGAAAGGCGCCGTCGCGCACGGTAAAGTGCCAGCCGTACTTCGATTCGTACCTATCGGCCACGCTTTGGAGCCTGGCTTCGTCGCTCACTCTGGCAGCTTCGCCTTCAACCACCAGGTCGAAACCCTCATTGAGGGCGTTACAGCCGGTCGTGATGACGCAGTGCGAGTTGCCCGAGAGATTCTTAGCTTTGCGTTCGCTCTGGCCTGTGCAAAAGTACAACGCGCCATCCAGCCAGACGGACAACACCGGCGTGACGTGCGGGCGTCCGTCCGGACGCACCGTCGCCAGCCAGTACACCTCCGCCTCCTCCAGGCGCCCACGCGCCTCCGCCCACGGTGTCAGGGTCGCATCATCGCTACTAAACTGTGGCTCCAGCTCAGCCACCGGGTCCTTAACAGTCATTTCTTCTCTCCTTTCGTGTCGTCAGCGGAGCGTCCCCCGGAGGGAACAGCCGAGCCGATTGTATGGCTTTGCATCGACTTTCTGGTGTCATAGAGCGACTATCCAGAGAAGAACTCCATCAACACCGACGCCAGAAGGTCTGGGTCTACATCGTGCGTCTGACCTTCCAGGGTGCGGACCTGCGCATTCGGGATCGCTTTGCCGAGTGCTTGGGTTGTGTCATACATGAATGCGTAACTTGCTCCGCCATTCATGACGAGTGTAGGTGCGGTTACGATGGCTGCCCGTTCGGTGGGGACTGAGGCATCTTCGCCCAAGATGGCGGAGTGGTCATAGGCAAGCGTCGGCGCTATAGCCTCAAACATTGGCCATGTCGGTGCATGACGCATTGCTTCAATCTGGTCGGCTGGCGTCCCAACCAACTCCATAAACAGCGCCACGGCATCGCCTCGGCGATCTGCTGCCAAAGCTTCAGTAAGTTGTTTGATGTATGCCTTCCATGCCCGTTGGGCCTCAGCATCATCATTGTAAGGAGGCTCGTACATGGCAAGCTTCTTGACTTTATTGCCGAGCCTTAAGGCCGCTTCTAGGGCAAGGGCAGCTCCGGAGGAATGGCCATAAAGGTATGCCGACCCGCCGGCCTCGTCGATGAGCGCCTCAATATCCTCAATCTCACGCTCAAGTGCATAGGGCTTGGTATCGCCACTCTCGCCGCGGCCACGCCGGTCATAGTTATAGACCGTAAAGCGACGCGCAAGGAGTTTGGCAAGCTCCGGTCCGGACCAGAAGGACCGTGAACAAAGGGCCCCCGCTACCAGGATGACTGCCGGCCCGTGGCCTATTTTGTCGTAGGCGATCTTGGTTCCGTCTTTTGAAATCACTGTAGATAGTATGGTTTCCATATACTCTCCTGTTATTTGCCGAAGTTCTGCCTCGTCTACCTCTTTGTGAGTCAGTCCTTACCGAGACATCGCCTCTACCGCTGCCCAATTCGTTTAAACGCTTTTGTGGTGGACTTCGTACCGTACGAGTACGTTATTTGAGCCATCCCATGTGCGTGTATCAATGAGTCGAAGCGAAACTGCCGGCTGGCCGTCGAATAGTGGCGTGCCTGCGCCTACTATGACTGAGCCGACCATCAGGTGGAGTTCGTCAACCAGACCATGGGCCAGCAAGTCGTTCCAGAGTGTGCGGCTGCCAAAGACCAAGATGTCTTTGCCGGGTTGGCGTTTGAGTTCGGCAATCTGGGCGTTCGCGTCTGCGCCTCTGATAATGCGGGTGTTATGATGCCACGGTTCTGTCTGCTCTCTTGTCATGCTGTCTGATATGACCACTTTGTCTATGGCGTTATCAAGCCGTGATATCTCCCAATGGGTGGGCGTGAAGTTGGGATCATCTGCCACGGACGGCCAGAAACCCTTGAACCCATCGTATGTATTACGTCCCAGCAGCAGCGTATCGGCTGCGCGCAGCCGTTCGGCGTTATAGGCGTCGAAGGCTTCGTCCATCGGCAGCACCATGACATTCTTACCTGGCCCCTCGTAATAGCCATCCAGTGACATGATGTTGCTGACAATTAGTTTACGCATTCCATACCTCCTTCTTACTTATGGATGAGAAAGCATCATATCTTACTCTTTTACGAACATTGCCAGGATTCATGCAACCATCGTGGCCGGTTCTACCAGGTCTCACACAAAACACGATGCCCCTCGCGTCTCCGCGTGGCGCGCGTTCCTGTTCCGGTTTTTGCTCAATCTGACTGACCCCCCCTTTCAAGCATCATGTGGTGAGGTGTCCCCTTAACCATTGCGATTCTATCTAACTTTATTCGTTGAGCCGATTGCGCTCGTCGCTCGCCATAAGACGCCTCAGTCGTCGATCGCCTGGTAGGCCAAAGTCCAGAAATCGAGACAGACACCCGGAGGACTGGGGGAAGTCCAGGCGCGCTGGGTCATCAGAATGGTGACCATGTCCTCCCGGGGGTCCGAATACCAGGAGGTGCCCAGGCCGCCGTCCCAGCCGAAACGGCCGGGCACCGCCGCCACGTCGTTGCGCCGGGTGACCACGGACACGCCGAACCCCCAACCATGGCTGTCAAAGTAGCCAGGGACCAAACCGGACGCCGCCTTCTGCTCGGGCGTCAACTGATCGGTCGTCATGGTCTCGACCGAAGGCCTGGACAGGACGCGCTCGCTGCCGTGTTTGCCCTGGTTCAGCATCATCTGACCGAAGGCCAGGTAGTCGTCAATGGTCGAAACCAGTCCCCCAGCGGCCGACGGGAATGCGGGCGGGCGGCTCCATTGGCCCCCCTCGGCATCGTCATAGAGCTCGAGCGCCCCGGTTTCGAAATTGGTCCAGTAGCTGGTCACGAGCCGATCGAGCTTGGTAGCCGGCACGCTGAAACCGGTGTCCTTCATGCCGAGCGGCTCGAAGATGCGTTCGCGCAAGAACGTCTCCAGCGGCTGGCCCGAGGCGCGCGCGATCAGGACGCCCAACACGTCGGACCCCGTATTGTACATCCACTTCTCACCCGGCTGGTGCATGAGCGGTAGGGTCCCCAGGCGGCGCATCCACTCATCCGGCGCAGGCAGCGTCGATGGGCTCGGCGGCCCCATTCCAATCTGCTGCTCGCTCGCGGCCTTCAGGATCGGATACGCGTCCGGCGGCGCCATCATCTGCCCGAAGCCCATGCGGAAGGTGAGCAGGTCACGCACCGTGATTGGCCGGTTCGCGGGCACGGTGTCGTCAAGCGGCCCGTCGAGCCGCTTCAGGACCTTGCGGTCGGCCAGTTCGGGCAGCAACCGATCCACCGGCTCGTCCAGCCGCAGCTTGCATTCCTCCACCAGGATCATCGTCGCCGCGGCCGTGATCGGCTTGGTCATCGAGGAGATGCGGAAAATCGTGTCGCGCCGGATCGGGGCGCTGCCGCCGGCCGCCTGCATGCCGATCGCATCGACATGCACCTCGCCCCGCCGGCTGACCAGCGTGACGATACCGGGCACTTCGCCGCGCTCGACATAGCCGGCCATCACGTCGTGCATGCGGCCAAGTCGCGTCTTGGATAATCCTCCGGTGCTCATTGCTTGCTCCCTCCGTTCTGTCTCATTTCTCTTCCTTTCGCGTTCTTCCCCGTCAATCAGTTGCCCTCTGGTATGGGCGCGTCGAGGAACGCCGGGATTATCGCAAGCAGCAGATCGGCGCGTTCCACAAGCGTCACGTGCGTCGTGCCCGGGAGCACGGCAAGCTGTGAATTCGGGAGGCCGGCGACATCGCCGGGGACGCCGCCGCCGAGCAGTCGAAACATCTCTACAGCGTGCTCGGGGCGGACGACATCGGAATCCCCGATGATGACCAGGGTGGGGGCCTTGATCGACTGAATGGCCTCGGGCGGCCAGTCCTGGAACTCCCGATCCAGTTGCTTCGATTTGTCGATCAGCGTGGGCCAATCTTCCGGATTTGGCGCCGTCCTGGCGTATTCCTCTTGCCACGGGGACCCAGCCAGGTCTTCGGGTTTCAAGGTCTCGATTCCCGCGAGGATCTCGGGGTAGATTCCGTCACTGTTGTAGGTGGCCGCGGCGACCACAAGCTTGTGCACCAGGTCTGGGTGCCGGATGGCGATCTGCAGGGCGATGCCGCCTCCCATGCTATAGCCGAAGATGTCGGCATTTTCGATTCCGATGTGCCGTAGCAGAGCGGCGGTGTCGTCCGCCATCTGCTCGTAGGTCAACGGGCGATCGATGTCGGCCGTGTGCCCATGGGCCTGCTGCTCGATGGCGATGACCTGCCGGGTCTTGGCAAGGGACGGCAGAACCTTTCCGAAAGAGGTGTCGATTGTCGTCAAAGCGCCGTGAAGCAGAACCAACGGTCGGCCAGTGCCGTGGATCTCGTAATACATGTTGAGGCCGTTCACGGAAGCGTAGGCGCCCCTGGCGTCCTTGTTCATTTCATCGATCGTGCTCTTTGTCATAATTATTTCTCCTTGTTTCTTACGACCATCCAGAGATACTATTCTCTTCACCATGGGAAAAGTCGGAACATTCTCACCTTTGCGGTTCACCCACGCCAGCGCATCATTGCCATTTGCCGTACGCCTACAGACAGGAATTGCCATCCTGTGCTGTCGAGCAATTTTTCAGTTTCTAAAGTCATGTGACACCTTTACCTTGTTCTTGCAACTGTTTCCACGAAATTGCCTTTGCTTTTCTCTGTATTATACCCGATGTTGCGAGTACAATTGTACTATCGACCTGTCTTCCATCCCTGGTCCGACAGGCGGAGATGAAGGGAACCTTCAAGTAGTATTCACGTAAAACACAACAAACAAGCTGCCCCGATTTCACTATACATAAAAACAAAACTTTTTATGTATTGACAAATATTAAATGATTGTGCTATAATAGAATCATGAACAAGAGCACACTTAAATCTCTTGCTTCCCACAGGAACAGCTTCGGTATTTCCCTGCTTCTGTAGCATCCCAGTAATGCCACACAATGTCCCCTAGATCGACTTGACTAGGAGCCAGGGAGAAGACAATGGTGATCTGACATTGCAGAGACCACACCTACACCCCTGACTTAACACACAGAAGGAGGAACAACTATGGCGAATTTTGTACTATTCTATAGCGGCGGCAGCATGCCCGAGACGAAAGCCGAACAAGCAGCAGTCATGCAAGCGTGGGGAGCTTGGTACGGTAGACTCGGCAGTGCCGTCGTTGACGGAGGCAATCCCTTTACCCCGAAGGCAAAACGCATCGCGAGCAACGGAACCGTCAGTGACGGCCCGGTGGGTACGATGGCTAGTGGCTACTCCATTATCAAGGCTGATTCGCTGAACGCGGCAGTCGAGATGGCCAAGGGCTGCCCAGTTTTGCAGGGCGGTGCCCAGATTTCGGTCTACGAAACCTTCCCGGTGATGTAGGCAGAGCCTCCCGCATCAAAAACAGCTCCAAGAAATTGGGGCTGTTTTCTTTTCTCGAAGAACCTTCCGGCCATCGGCAGAGCATACGATAGACTATTGGGGGGTATGCTTCTCTTCCCGTCTGATAATCCGGGCGACTGATAATTGACATCGATTTTCGAACACATTTGAGCGTGGAGAAAGCTGTTGTTCGATGATTGGTGTCAACCAGATTGACATGAATCATCGAACCAATTCCCCATCTGCCGGCATGCGGCAGGCGTCGGTTAGGACCGGCGTCCCCAAGCGGTGAACATGATGTTTGTGCTGAAGACAAAGTCGAGGTCATCGAGCAGGGTGAGCACCTGCGCGACCTCCTGGTTGGTGATGAACCCGGCGTTGACGGCCTCCTCTCGAATCTGCTCGAAGTTCGCACGCATCAGGCGTGCACCAGGGGATCTGCCCTCCCATACGACCACGTAGCCCTCCATGCCTACGTTGGCAAGGCCATGCGTCCGTAGACGCCGATACAAGCTCCGTCCCCAGGTGAGATCGACACCTCGCGCCTCCATGAGCCGATCTTGGGCCGCTAACATTTTCTGAACGAGCGCCGCGGCAGCAGCATTGGTCGTCGGGTAACTGCGGTCTAGCAGGGTGACATCGAAGTCGTCGATGACAAGCCAGCCCCCAGGCTTCAAAGCCGTCACCATCCGCTGTAGTGCCTGGGGCTGTGATGCGATAGGGGCGAGCACCAGGCGGGCGTGGATCAGGTCAAAAGTCTGTGCGGGTACTGGATCGGCGACAATGTCGTGGCGCTGGATCTCAATCGTGGGTTGGTCAAGCGTTGCCAGCTCCACGAGAAAGCGCGGGTCGATGTCGGTGACCAGGACATGGCCGGTGGGGCCGCTGCGTTGACCAAGCCACTTCATAGCTCCGACGCAAAGCAGCCGTCACCAGTCGCGTCAGATGATCCATCGTCACACGTTTGGTCCCATCTGGATCGAGCGTGGCATGCGTCAGCCAGGTAAAAATGGGTCTGGTCCAGCTATTCTGCCAACAAGTTTTGCTCATACATTTCCTACTTGGTGCCGTCGGCAGATGCGCGCTTTCCGGTGCCCCAATATTTGGGCAGGTGAAACCGGTTGTAGGCGGTAATCACCGAACGGATCGCCTCGTCCAGCTTCTCTTCCGTGATATGGTGCTGATTGACCCGGGAGACCTGCCGGCGGCCAAATCCTTTGAGCGACCGGGCAGTTTGTGAGGGGCCTAAATTACATCCGTAACAAAAAGCGGTGGCAATATAGCGTGCCTGACGGGACGACAAAGAGCTGTTCCAGCGCCGCGCGGGCTTCCTCGGACAACATCGCATACACCTGGCGGTACAGCCCACGTGTGGTGATAGCTCGGACATGGTGTGCGGCTTTGTCGAGGGTAGCAAACGGGGGCAACTCGAAGCACTCTTTGGCGAGGGCCTCCAGCGCGACATTGATCAGATCGGCCACATCATCTTTGGTCCGAGCAACGCTGATCATCGCTTTGAGTGCGCAAGTACGGGCGGCGGGGCTATAGGGTTGAAGCTGTCGTGAAGCTCGAATCAGAGGGAATATGGCGTTGTCTTGTTCCACTCGTATTGTTGCATCAACTAGACACAGCCATTGATTTCTGCTACTATACAATTAAGGAAAAAACCTGGGTAATTTGCCAGGACTTTTTTCTGCTAACGTTCTTGCTATCCCTCGTAACGCATTTCTGCTAAGGTCTTTGAACTATCATGAGGTGTGCATGAATCGGCAAGCGAACCCTGCGCTCTCCTCTCCTGTTCACTTCTGGTAGGACGAAAGAGGCATGGTCAGAACGCGCCTTGGGCTACATTGTCAAGAAATATGCTCGCAGAGCTCTGCTCCCTGATGTGAGTCCCCACGATCTACGTCACCGCTTTGGCTATCGGATGGCTGAGACGGTTCCACTGCATCGATTGGCTCAAATTATGGGACATTACTCCTTAGACACGACCAAGTTGTACATTCAAGGAACGAAACAGGATTTGCAACAGGCGGTTGAAACCATTGCCTGGACATAAGAGGAGCTCCTGCGGAGCAGCAGCGTCTGCGAAGCGTCGGCAACAGGCACAATGCTAGCAGGGACAGCGGAGGACCATCGCTATGCAGAAGATCTTTGCACTCCCATCCAGACCAGTCCCTGGCGCTGGCCAGGCACCACCACACCGCCTGCCCGTTCACCCTCACCGGTCCAGGAGGTGTCGGCAAAACCCGCCTCTTGATCGCGATCGCGCACGCGCTTACGGCTGACTTTGCAGATGGCGTCTACTTTGTGCCTCTAGCTGCCATCAGCGATCCCGACTTCGTTGTCCCAGCCATCGCTCAGGCGCTTGGACTGCGGGAGACTGGTTCTCGTTTGCTCCTGGAGGAGCTGCAAGCGGTGCTGGGCGATCAGTCCACCCTACTGCTACTCGACAACTTCGAGCAGGTGCTGGCCGCCGCGCCACTGCTCGCCGAACTGTTAGCCGCCTGCCCGCACCTGCACCTGCTGGTGACCAGTCGCGCTGCGCTGCGCCTTCACGGGGAACAGGAGTTTCCTGTGTCCCCACTGCCTCTTCCCGATCTGAAGCATCTTCCATCGAGTG
>WNEZ01003505.1_pt1 | contig 29230 bp, 31 predicted proteins | sample 5400521 | NCBI WGS metagenome assembly WNEZ01 (sample SAMN13153339, study PRJNA577476) | soil metagenome | isolation source: 120 cm saprolite under Douglas fir tree site 2 hole 1 replicate 1 | place: USA:California | collected 2015-04-18
ACCAAGGAGCAGCGTGACAAGATGACGGCGGACGAAATCATCCAGCAGATGAAAGCTGGCAACGAACGCTTCCGGTCGGGCAAACCGCAGCATCGCGATCTCATGCGCGAAGCTAAGGCGACTGCGAAGGGACAGTATCCTGCCGCGATTGTCTTCAGCTGTGTTGACTCGCGAGCACCCGCCGAGTTGATTCTCGACTTTGGTATCGGCGATATCTTCAGCAGTCGTGTGGCCGGCAACGTTGCTGACGAGGACATATTGGGCAGCATGGAATTCGCTTGCAAGGTGGCAGGCTCGAAAGTCGTGCTTGTCATGGGTCACACCGCCTGCGGCGCTATCAAAGGTGCCATTGATGGGGTGCAGATTGGCAATCTCACGGCGTTGTTGGCGAAGATCCGTCCGGCCGTTGAAGCCACTCACTACACGGGGGAGCGCTCGGCCAAAAACTATGCCTTCGTAGACGCTGTGGCGCGAAAGAACGTGTCACTGACTATCGCCAACATTCGGGAAAAGAGCCCTGTGCTTCGGGACCTCGAATCCATCGGCAGCATAAAGATTGCAGGCTCGATGTACAACCTCCAAACGGGAATCGTGGAGTTCCTCGAGTAGCGGTTACGCACGCTTACTGGACCTTCGGTTCCCCCGTGCATAGATTACGGTGAGCGGGATCGTTCTTAGTCATGCTCACCAGTCAGAGGCCGGTGGCCAACCGGGCGAAATGATCAGTCCGGGCCACGCTTTTTGGTGGCCCGTCGGCCACAGCCGTCTCAGGCGGTTGCAGTATCGTGGCTGTGGATCGTTCGCTGCCAAGCGAGAAAAATCTTCCACCGGGCGGTTCCTTTTCTGCCTTGAAAGACAGATTAGGTGAATAAAGCGCATGTAAGCGGCAGAGCAGTTCGCCGAATCGGAGCCAAGGTAGGCTCCGGACCGCGGGATGTCAACTGCGAATTTGATACATGTCGCGGCCACATAAGAAGTTCCTCTTTGAGCCAAGTAGAAAGTTCCGCTTTGATGGGGCATCGGAACGACAATGAGTGGATCGAGCCACTCAGGAGACGATCTATGTCTGTAGAGGACCTAAGGAAGACGCGGTCATAGGAGTACCCTCCCGTTCGGAAAACAGAACGGCTTTGACCATGAGATCAAGTTCTTCTTGACGAGCGATCCGTCCTGGTATCACAATCGCACCCCTCCGTTCAAATGTCTTGTCTCAGAGTGTGGGCGCAGGAGAGGGTGTACCGTGTTCGTATCCGGGTAGCGGCAGAATTGACCGCAGAAGCTGCTTGGTTTGCCCCCGCGAGAACGCGATCATGGTATGGCCCGCAACCTTGGATCGATCGTATCCGGATCGATCAAGTCCGGGAGCTCACCGCAGAGCCCGAGCAGGACGGCCCCATCCGTACCGTGGCCCTGTCCGGTGGCTGTCCGGGGAAAAGCCACGCGCGCGTAACCTGGTATGGTCTGGCGGATCAAGATCCGGCATATTGCGCAGCAGTGGCTTGAACATGTTCGGCACCCATGGCTGCTTCCCAGGCTCTGCACGAGTCTGTGCTTTCGTCCGGTCTTTCCCGAAGCGCTCGTCCTTGAGCACTGACAGCACATCTGCGTAGCGCGTAATCAGCCAAGCTTTCTGTTTATCGGGAAGCGTGGTGCGGTAGACCGGCGCCTCGGTGCGAAGGCGGGCATAAAAAGCAAAGGGATTCGCTTTGAACGTAGAGCTAGCAATGTTGACCGAGGGGATCGAGGACATGATTGGCCTTGGCAAGGTTACGCCAAGTCCCCCAGTTCTTGCGCAGGAAACGAGCTTGCCCTATCCTCCGGTCTAATGCCACATGGGCCCGAACGGCTTCTTCTCGCACTCTTCGCCATCTTTGTGGCGGCAAAGGTTGTCGGCGAGTTGTCGTTGAATCCAATATCCACGGTGGCGCCAAGTACATGGACAGGTTGATGTCCAGGTATTTCAAGGACACGAAGTTCAGCGAGACCGATCGTACGCTATTCGCGTTCGCTTGCTACAAGGCAGGGCCGGTAGCATCTCGTGCAAGCGCAAAGAGGCGGCCATGCTCGGACTCGATGCGGACCAATGGTTCAACAACGTCGAATTCGTGACCGCCGAGAAAATTGGAGTCGAAACGACGACGTACGTGCGCAACATCTTTAAATACTACGTCGGTTATACGCTAACCGAGGAAATCCGAGAACAGTAGCGGAAGGCACGCTCACAGACTACGCAGGTCGGGTCTTGACATAACTTCGTGCGCATTGTGGCGAATCCAGCAGAGAGGACCCACATCGATGAAAAACATTCACGTACTCATAGTAGCGCTGGCAAGTGGAGTATTTCTCGCCGCGTCAGCTGCCACCCCACCCGCTGTGACGCCAGCCGCGTTACCCACCGCTGCTGTTTCGCCGCCGGATAGCCCGACGGTAAAAACCCAGGCCGGTGATGTCCAAGGCGTTGAAGAGAACAATATTTTCTCATTCAAGGGGATTCCTTATGCATCGCCGCCCGTGGGAATGTTGCGCTGGCGTGAACCCCAGCCTGCCCAGCCATGGCAGGGGGTGCGTAAGGCCGACCGTTACGGCAACGCTTGCATTCAGGTTCCCGGTCTCTCAGCTGCCCAGGGTCTCGATCCTGGCCCGATCAGCGAGGATTGCCTTTATCTCAACGTCTGGACGCCCAAGCCCGATCCTTCCGCAAAGCTCCCTGTGATGGTGTGGATTCACGGTGGGGCCTACATGTTGGGCGCCGGAGGGGTAACTCTCTATGAAGGCGTGCAATTGGCGAAAAAGGGCGCAGTTGTGGTCAACCTCAACTACCGTCTCATGCAGCTGGGTTTTTTTGTCCATCCAGCACTGGAAAAGGGAAATCCCGGCGGTCCTGCCAACTTTGGTCTGCTTGATCAAATTGCCGCACTGCAATGGGTACAGCAAAACATCCTCCAGTTCGGAGGCGATCCGGGCAACGTGACCATCTTTGGCGAATCGGCTGGCGCGAAGAGCGTTCTAGCTTTGTTTGCATCACCGCTTGCGCGGGGTCTCTTTCACAAGGGCATCGTCATGAGCTCATACATAATTCCTGATGCCACACGGGCGAAGGCACTTGAAGCTGGTATCAAGGCGGCGGAGGCAGCAGGTTTGAAAGGTGCTGACGCAACCGTTGCCGAACTCCGGGCTGTCCCGGCCGAGCGATTCGGGCAGCTTAAGGGCCGAGATTTGTCGACCGCTCCCGTACCCATCAGCGGGGACACGGTGCTGCCCCAACCCATTCAGCAAATCTTCGCGGCGGGGAAGGAGGCACCCGTGCCGCTTATCCTCGGCAATACGAGCAACGACTCCAGTGTCGTAGCTGACTTTGGGATTGACCCCGTCAAGGTCGTGGCAAACATGCGCGGCGCAGGATTGCTGTCGAGGATCCTCTATCCTGGAGTGAAGGACGATCGGCAGCTGGGCCGTCAAGCCACGCGTGACTTGGTATTCACCATGCCGGTGCGCTGGATTGCCGATCACCATTCCAAACTTGCTCCGAGCTTTCGCTACTATTTCGACTACACCGCAGTCAAGGAGCGCGGTAAATTCCCGGACGGTGTGCCTCACGGCGCAGAGATCGTCTACGTCATGGATACCGGCGATATTTACGGGGGCACTAAAACCATCTTTACGGATGAGGACCGGGATTTTGCCCGGCGCGTCAGCGACTATTTTTTTGAGTTTGCCCGTACCAACCACCCGGCGTCCAACGGAAGTCCCGCATGGCCGAACCACACCTCGATGCGGGACGAGACGATGCTCTTCGGCACGAAGATCGCCTCGCAAACGAACTTTATGAAGGCTCGCCTCAATGCTTTCATCAGAATCCTGAAGATCGTTGGCCCGGTCTTGAATCGAAAGTGATTCCAGGGCGGGAGGACTCGCAACCAAATCAATGCCCGTAAAACAAAACAGGCGGCGGACCGACCCTTTGGCGTGCCCAACTGCCTAATCGGGTGATTTACCGCAACAACGCCCCACGCGGGCCATGTATAACAGATGAGGTTGCCGATTTGTTACGCATGTAGACGCTTCGCACATTGTCGAAAGTCGTCAGTGGCATACGGGATTTGGCGTTTTCAGCCCAAGCCATCTTCCCGGATCATCTGGCTAGATTGCACCTACTCGTCCTCGTTACCCAGCTGCCGGCAGACACTTCCGAATGCATTGTCACCTACGATCCGAGTTGTGACCGAGGAAAATGGGCCAGGCTGGCATTGACTTCCAACCCTGGCCGGTTTTGATATCCGCGGCTCAGGCCGCCGGAATCTTCAATTGCTGGCCTATTTGAATTTTGTCCGGATTCGCAATGCTGTTTGCCTGGGCAATCTTGGTGTACTCGTTTGGGTTGCCATAGAACGACTTGCTGATCATGGAGAGGCTATCTCCAGATTTGACGACATACATGGTTCCCGATCCGATAGTAATATCTCGGGATTAGCGCCTTGTTTGTGATTCGATGCAGGCGGATAATGGCACCCCGTCCCAGGACCCGATAGCAATTCAATACCGTTGAGATAGAATCACGCAGACCCTGACAGAGGAGGCGTGAAATGCGCATCGCACGACTAAGTACTGCCCTCATTCTGGCGGTTGTTAGTGTCTATTTGCCAGCGCAGCCACCAGAACAAAAAATAACCGTGACAGGTAAGCTCGTCCGCGCAATGGCCATAGGAGGAGAATCGACAGGCTGGGCTCTTGAACTCGAGTCCGCAACCACTATCGACGGGAAGCCGGCGACTTCGATTCAAGTTAGTTATCGCAAGACAGGAAAACTTGAAAAACTGGAAAACAAGCACGTGAGGGCCACTGGCAAACTCGCCCATCGAAACGGGGTGGAGACGGGTGAGCAGCCGGTTCTCGAGATTTCCTCAATCAAGGAAGCCAAAGCTACAGCCCGACCAGCATCCGCGCAACCGCCTTCCTTCAGCCTTTCAAAAAGCGAATGGCTCCTGGAGGATCTGAGCGGCAGCGGGGTACTCGACAACGTGCAAGCGACGCTCACTTTCCCAGAAACAGGAAAGGTAACGGGCAACGGCTCGTGCAATCGCTTCTTTGGCCCGGCGGAGATCAAAGGGGATGCCATCAAATTGGGTCCTCTAGGCTCCTCGCGAATGGCCTGCCCCGAGGCGGTGATGAATCAGGAGACGAAATATCTGCAGGCGCTCCAGACAGCCGAGCGTTTTGAGTGGAAAGATCCATATTTGCACGTTTATTGCAAGGGCCTCGAAAAGGCTCTGCGCTTCACACGGATGGCGCCAGGGAAGCCTGCGACGCCCTGAAGGAGAACCACGACTTGTTCGCCTGACTACTCCCTGCAGAATCCTTCACCTGTTTTGATGATCAGACAATTCCTCTTGTCCAACAGCCATTTCATCCCTGTCTCTTGGCCGCCGCCCGCGTCGATGGACTCGGTTTTGCCGTTGCGCTGGAATTCGATGCGGTCGCCGGCGGAAGTCCCTTCATAGGTATCTGGACCGTCGAGCGAGTGGATTTCCACGACGTACTTGGCGCCGTTCTTGGCGAGCACAAGATAGGTTCCTTCGGGGCCGATCCATTTACCCAGCCACTGGTCAGTAACATTGTTGGCCACAGGCGGAGCGGCTGTTGGACTAGGCGATTGAGTGCTGGTCCCGCTGGATGAGGGTCCTGCCGGCTGATTGCGACCCTCACAGCCTGCTATCACGACTGTCATCAACAGGGTAATTATCCAAAGGTGGGCTTTTGTCATGGTAATTTCTCCTGGGAAACAACTGGATTCGAAAGTTTCATTCTGGGCCTGCGCTGCGGGACGGACATCACTGTTTCGGCCATGCACGGTCGAAGCGCTCAACCACAATCGCCTCCTTCTCTACACCACTCTCTGTTACCCGCTTCGCGAAACGCCCTTCCAGCGTGACCAGAAGAGGCGTCCCGCCGGCCACGTGCGATGACGCGTAGGCACGCTCAAGAGCTGCGTTACCTTTTTCTTGGGCTACTGGGAAGCTCGCCCGGGTGAGGCACTCAGTGAAGACTCCGGCGTCAGCCAGGAAAACAAATTCGCCGCTCATGCGGAACGTATCGCTCATGGGATCCAATTTCGCAGACCGGACTGAATACTGCCCTTGAATCTCTGGCACAGGGGGTCCCAATGGTCGCGATTCCGGTTTCGATTGACCAACCCGGCGTTGCAGCAAGAGTTGGCTACACGAAAAACTGGCGCGTATGTACCCGCTCCTCGGATGGCCGGCGCTAGTGAGCCGGGTTCACCAGTGGTTCGCACCACCAGCGTCAAGTAAGCAAAAGGTTGCGATGGATTGTCGAGATACGCGCGGTTCTGCAAGAATGGCTGAAATACTTCTTCCTCGGCCGGACCTACCCAGCTGCTCCGCACGGTGTCTTTCACCACGCCCACCACAGTGAGCCACGAAGGATTTTTCGCCGGATGGTCAAATGTGATTCGTTTCCCGATCGCGCCTTCACCAGGCCAGTAGCGGCGAGCAAGATAGTCGTTGATGACCACCACTCCAGGCGCGCGCAAGTTGTCCGCATCGGTTACATCGCGGCCGCGCAGAATCGGGATGCTCATGGTCCGAAAGTAACCGGGAAAAACTGCCCGGTAGGTGGCAACGGCAGAAGCGCAACTCCGATCACCGCTACGACAATTTGCCGGCGGCGTTTCTTGCGCTTGATATCTGGACGTGCGATATCCATCATTCAAGCTCTTGGCAACTGTCAACCCATTTGAAGTGGCGCAGTAAGTGTCTGCACGGACAGTGAGATAGGCCCGTCCTGGCATTCTACGAACTGCCCAGCTTTGTCCGGAATTGAACTTGAGTGTCCATTTGCGAACACCGCGGTGAAAAAGTCCGCGCGGTCTGCGGGTGGTCTATAGAAGAGTGGAAGTATTCCGCCTCGCTTTACCGTCCGTCGTTCACGGACAAAAACACTTGCCGGCTCGCTTGACTATGCGGGTCTTCTGCGTGTCGAACCGCTCACTCCGTCCGCAGTGCGCGAATCGGCTCCAGAGTCGCTGCCTTACGAGCCGGCAGCACCGTAGCCACCAACGCTGCCAGGCTCAGCACTACTGTCGTTACCAGCAAAATACCCGGGGCGTACGGCTTTACTCCGAATAGCTGTGTGGTCATCGCGTACCCCGCCAGAATCGTTGCGGGAATGCCGATCGCCAGCCCGATTCCAATTTGAAGAAACGCGCCCTTCAGCACCAGCTTCAGAACATTCAAGCGGTCGGCGCCGAGTGCCATGCGGATTCCAATTTCGCTGGTACGCCGCTCAACCGAATATGCCGTAACGCCATAGAGTCCGACCGACGCCAGCACCAGCGCCAGCAGCCCAAACAACGAAGTCAGCTTGGCCAGCATCTGGTTCTGAGAGAAATTGCCATCTACTTGAGCGGCAAGGCTCATGAAGTCGATCAACGCAAGGTCAGGACTCACCTGGGCGAAGGCGCGCCGAACCTGAGGTTCGAGTCCCGGAACTTGTCCCTGCGTTTGCAGCACCACTGCATTCAGAAAGTGCGTGCGATCCTCGAAAGCCTTGAAGCGCGGGTCGTCGTGTACGACGTGTTGGGCTTCGGGGAGGAAAAACATTGGAGGGATCTTGTCGGTGGGGCCGTGGTATTGCGTATCCTCCGTGACCCCGACGATCTCGAAGTTGCCCGCGTACTGCTGGCCCAGATCTCCGAAATGTTTCCCGATCGGGTCTTCATCTTTGAAAAATTTCTTGGCAAACGTCTGGTTGACCACGGCGATGTTCCGCGTGGTGGCGGTGTCCTGCTCCGTAATCGTACGACCCTTCACGATCTTGGTGCCGACACTCTCAAAATAGCCGTCAGTGACACGCACCCACGACGTGTTGTTTTGATTGCTGCCCGGCGGAGGCGGCGCATGCCCCTCGATGAACACGGTTTCACCCCAGTTATTGCCTTCCATCGGAGTGTAGAGCGCGAAACTAACACGGCTCACGCCTGGAATGGCTGCCAGGTTGTCATGCAGTTGCCGGAAAAATACAGGAAGCCGATCCGTGGTAATTCCAGCCATCTCGGGGTCGATGTGCAAGATGTAACGGTTCGCAATATCGAACCCGAAGTCCTGATGTTGCATGTTGCGCAAGCTTTGGGTGAGCAATCCCGCAGCGCACAGCAGCACCAGCGACAGCGCAGCCTGGACCACCACCAGTGATTTCTGCGTCCATCCCGCTCCCTGGGTCGTGGAGCGGTGCGCTCCGCGCAAGGCATCGGCGGGATCGGCGTGCGCCGTCAACCACGCAGGCGCCACTCCGAAAAGAATTCCCGTCAGCAGGGAAACTCCGAAAGTAAAGCCCAGCACCGGCAACGAAGGCGTGGCACTGATCGCCACATGTTGGTTTTGAAATGCCAGCCGCAGAATGAGGCGCGTGCACCAGAATGCAAACCATACTCCCACAATGCCGCCAAACGATGCGAGAACCGCGCTCTCCGTCAGCACTTGTACGATCTGCCGCGACCGCGGCGCGCCCAGAGCGGTTCGGACGGAAGTGTGCTGTCGGCGGCTGGCGGCTCGCACCAGCATAAGGTTGGCCACGTTGGCACACGCGATCAACAGTACGAAGCCGGAAACCCACATCAGCAGGTGCAGGCCCGACTGGTACTCGTCCCGCATCATCTGCACACCTGCTCCACCCGGAGACAGGTGCAGAGTCTGTTTCGGCACCAACTCCCGTTCGCCAGGTTGCAACTTGGCGTCCGGACTTAATAGCCACTGTTGGAGCTCCACCTGCATCTGGGTCTCAATGCTTTTGGAATCAGCCCCCGGCGCAAGCCGCCCGGTGATGTCGAGCCAATCCTGCTCCCCAAATTGCAGAAGGTTGCGAGACCCATCGATCGCCACTTCCGCGTTCAGCGGAATCCAGAATGCGGGTGCGCTCTCCATCCGGTCGCCGTAAAATTTTGGCGGCGCAACTCCGATCACGGTGAAAGGTAGACCGTTAAAGGTAAAGCTTGACCCGATCACCGACGGATCCTGCCCGTATTTCTGTTGCCAGGTCGCGTAGCTCATCACCACAACCGGTTCCGCTCCCTGCCGATCATCCGCCTGCGTGAACATCCGTCCCGCGTATGCGCCAATCCCAAACATCGAGAAATAGTTCCCCGAAACAAACTGCGTGCGGAGCGACTCCGCAGGCTGGTTACTGGCGTTGCGCCGAACCCCCATGAGACCGCGTCCTGCCTGGAAGGCGGCCAGTTCGGTGAACCCGTGCGTCCCGTCGCGGAATGTCTTGTACTTGTCATACGAGAAAAGCGACCAGTTATCCTGAAGCCCTCCGTTCACGCAGCAGTTCTCGTTGTTGCCGATCCGGATCAGTTCACTGGGCTTGGTCACAGGCAAGGATTTCAACAGGACGGCATGCACCAGGCTGAAGATTGCCGTAGTCGCACCGATCCCGAGGGCAAGTGTCAACACCGCCGTCGCGGTGAAACCGGGAGCGTGAGCAAATTGCCTCATCGCATAGCGGACATCGTCTACAAACTGCATAGCGCCTCCGATTCTCTTCCTCTACACGGATCCCCTATACGGATAGGCCTTGGTCATTGTTCCCGATATCGAGCACGAGCAGGTGGAGTTCTCCCGGTCGATCCATCGAGAGTTGGACGCTCGTCATAGCCATTCGCGAGCAAGGCTGTCCATTTTGTCCCACCTTCGCCCGGCTCGGGCAATTTCCGGCCTGCTCACAATTGACCATTACAGCCGTCAATCCTTGGGTTAGCGGCGTTCGCCATCCAATCCCGGCGACAAGTTCCTAAGTCAATTCGCGGCAGCCGGACCCTAGATGCAAGTGGACGCTATGGAAACCTCCTACAGGACTTGCGCCACGAATTCCGCGTGTTGCGGAAGGCCCCCGGCTTCACGATTGTGACAGTGATGACAGTAGCGCTTGGAATCGGGGCGAATACAGCGATATTCAGTGTTGTGAACACCGTCCTGTTCAATCCCCTGTCCCTGCATGAACCTGGCCAGATCGTACGGTTGCAGGAATACCATCAACGCCCAATGAATGTCACCGAAGCGACATTTCGCGATCTGCGCGAGCGCAATCGCGTGTTTTCCCAAGTGTGCGCTTATCGCATCTTTTCGCAAAACTTAAGTGACACGCGGCAAGCTGCACCGCCGGAGCAGATCGACACTGCATTTGTTTCGCAGGACTTCATACCGCTGCTGGCGGTGACACCGTTCCTGGGGACCGGATTTACCTCTGAGCAGTTTCACCAAAATGCCGGAGGCTTAGTGATCCTCAGCTACGGACTCTGGCAGCATGATTTCGGATCGGACCTAGAGATCGTCGGCAAGATGATCACCCTCCATGGAGTGCCTCGCCGGGTTGCCGGTGTAATGCCGATCGGGTTCTCGTTTCCGGAAGCGGTCCAGGCGTGGGCGCCCCTAACCGACGACGTGGCCTTCGCACAGAACCGTCGCTCGCATTTATTTACAACCCTGGCGCAGGGTCAAACCGGGCTGTGCCTCGTCAAACATCGTACCCCTGCAAAATGAGCGACTTGGCGAAAAGTTCGATTCGGACTGCCTCCGATAAGATTCTGCCATGATCGCATCGCTTTGGCATTTCTTTCGGCTGGATGGTCAACTTTCTTAGTTCCCGGGCAGATGAGCTGAATACCGCGTGTTTGCGGGGAACAGGGGTCCCTGAGGTTCCCCCTGTTGATAACCCGCTGGTGCAGTTCCTCAGCCAGGAGCGCAGAAAGCTGGGCGTGTTAGAGTCAACACAGCGGGCGCAAGCCAGAAGTTTCAGATCCTTGGATCGATTTGGCCTTAGGGTCAGCCCATTTTCGAGCCAAGAGCCGACCAGCCGACGAATGAATCAAATGAAGAGAAACCACCCGCTCTATCTCTGTGCACTACTCCTAATCGTCGCGCTGGCGGGTGACGAGGCTGTTGCGCAGGCAAGTGTGCCATCACCTGCATCGGTCGACGCTCGGCGCCTCGAAATCTCAGAAGAACTCTCGGAGTCGCTCGCCAATGATCTGCTCGAACTGTCGGTAGTCACCAAGAACCGCGATCTTGAGAAAACTGCGCAATTCTTTCCGGAAGAGTTGGCCGCCGACACGTTTCCGTCCGAACCCAGCGACACCAAATCCGAGGTCAAATGGATCATGTCGCACAGTTGGACAGCAAAGCCGGCCAGCGCCTCCTCCTCAGGTAAGACGGGGAGAATCAAGGCCACGGATTTTCTCGTCGGTTGGTCCGCGTTTCTGGATCACTTCAGCGAAGTGGAAGATGCCCGCTTCAAAGTAAAGGTGGCTAACTTTGACGATTCGGCGCAGGCCATCATCGGGGCCGAAGTGCCGACCGCCGTACTCGGGGCATCGGGGCACGCTCGCGTGGCCTTCTTCGTCATCGGGCGCGATCACGAGAACCGCCGGGAATGGGCCCGCGGCGTAGTCGAAGCAGACCTTCTCTATGGCAGCAACAAACACTGGCAATTTCAGTCGTTCAAGCTGACCAGCTTCGATTCACTCCTGGCCACGGTGGACATTTTTTCTGAAGTCTCGGAAGCGGCAGGCGTGGCGGCGGCTGTGCCGTCTTTCGGATCGGCGGGAAATGACAGCTTCACTTACCGCGGCGCGGCAGCAGCTGATTTTAATAATGACGGATGGATCGACCTCTTTGTCTGTGGCGTCGACCACAACTACCTTTACTTGAACGACGGCCATGGGCACTTTCGCGATGCATCAAAGGAAACAGGTCTCGAGTTCGTTCCGCCGTGCGTCGGCGTGGTCGTACTCGACTATGACAACGATGGCGATGCCGACGTGTTCCTGACCAATGTCGGCCCCCAAGTGCTCTTGCGGAACCGCCTTAAAGAAGACGGACACCTATTCTTTACAGATGTCTCAGACGAAGCCCATATATCGCGCGACGCCATCGGTTTCAGTGCAGCCGTTGGAGACGTAAACGGCGACGGCCTGCCCGACGTGTACGTGACCAGCTACAACTACTACGGCAAGGTCGTGCCGAACTCCTGGTTCAGTGCGACCAACGGTACGGCCAACCTGCTCTTCATCAACCAGGGTGACGGCACCTTCAAAGAAGAAGGTTACAAGTGGGGCGTGGACGATCGGCGCTGGAGTTATGCGGCCGAGTTCGCCGATGTCAACGGAGACGGCAAGCTCGACCTCTATGTGGTGAACGACTTCGGCGAGAAAGCATTGTTTATCAACAAAGGGGACCACTTCGAGGATGAAGCGGCCCAGCGCGGAGTTCTGGACCCCGGCAACGGCATGGGGGTGTCCTTCGGCGATTTCAACAATGACGGACTGCTCGATCTCCACGTCACCAATATGTCGTCCACCGCTGGAAACCGGATTTTGACACGCCTGTTCCCGCAGTCCTCGGTGAAGGAGAACGTGCTGAAGAAACTAGCCGCCGGGAATAGTCTGTACCAGAACCTGGGGAATGGCCAGTACAAAGACGTGACTGCCGATGTAGGTGGGCTCTCTGCGGGGTGGGCCTGGGGTGGCGGCTTCATCGATTTCGATAACGATGGCTGGAGTGATCTCTACACGCCCAACGGCTTCATCTCCGGCAAGTCCATGAAAGATACTTGAAGCCAGTTCTGGCGTCAGGTCGTGACGCAAAATAACACGCAGAAAGAAACCGGTACGCTGCGCAATGACCAGAACCGTCTGATCTTCAGTAAGGGTTTTTCCTTCAGCGGGTACGAGCGCGACGCCCTGTTTCTGAATCGCGATGGCAAGAAATTCATGGATATTTCCGGCATCTCTGGAATCGATTCGATCACCGATGGACGCGCCGCCGTGTTCGCCGATTTCGACAACGACGGGGACGAGGATGTGTTCTTGACCACCATTCAGGGTCCGGGGCACCTCCTGTTCCGTAATAATGTCGGCCAAGACAACCACTGGCTGCGGATCATTCTTGAGGGTGGCAAAGAAACCGGCCGCGACGCCTACGGCAGCGTCGTTCGGGTCAAGACTTCCGCCGGAACACTGACAAAAGTTAAAGCCGGAGGCTCGGGTTACCTTTCGCAGAGTGATCCCCGGCTTTTGTTTGGTCTTGGTCAGGACCCTACAGCGCAGAGCATCGAGGTCAACTGGCCAAACGGCCGGGTCGAGGCCTTCCCTGCCGCGCGGGCCGGCGACACGCTTTTGCTGCGCTACGGAACCGGAATCGCGCTATCTTTAGAGCTGGCAAAGACGAAGCTGCCCGACCCACTCACGAAGGCAGAATCTCTGGCAAGAGGCTTGAAGTTCAAGGTTGGAGAAAAAGTCCCTTCGATCCAGGTGCAGTCGATTTTGGGAACAAGTTCCAGCTTGCAATCCATACTCCGGCCGGGTCGCCGGACAGTGATTAACTTATGGGCCACATGGTGCGTTCCCTGCCTGAAGGAAATGCCGGAATTGGACCGACTGCGCGCTGGGTTGGAGAAAAACGGTGTCGATCTGATCGGGCTCAACGTCGATGCCGAATGCATTCTTTGTCTTGCCGGCCTCTTTGTTCTTGCCCACCCCACATTCGCGCACGCCCTGAGCATTTAGGGGCACATCCTTTCCACCCATTAGCGCTTCGAATATCCCGAGCCAATTGCAAGACCCAAATTGCGGGCGCGTTCGAGTGCGAGTCTGTCCTTGACGAGGAGACCATTCTGAACCCCGAGCGATGTCGAAATTGCAATCACGAGCGGAATCGCCAGTCCCAAGGCGTGCGGGCAAGCGATGATGAGAACGGTTGCCGTCCTGATCAGGGCGTGCTCTTTGTCTCCTGACAACCACCAGTAGGTGAGTGTGATCGCGCCAGAAGCGACTGCGACGTAGAAAAGGATTGCGGCGGCACGATCGGCGAGGGCTTGCGTGCGAGACCCAGAAGCTTGCGCGGCTGCCACGAGCCGCATGATGCCGGACAGAGCGGTCTGCTCCCCGACTGCCGTGACGCGGACTCGAAGGCTTCCGCCACTGGCAACCGTTCCCGCGACGACGGCGGCACCTTGACCTTTCGAGACCGTCCGGGACTCGCCTGTAATCATCGACTCGTCAACATCGGCAGCCCCCTCGATGCCAGTCCCTGATCCAGTTGCACCTCGATCCCTGTTTCTTCGAGTTTCGTTCTTGCAAGTTTCAAAGCTTCTGCGTCGGCATCCGACCCGAACACTCCAGCTCCCGGATGAGCACGCTTTACGAGGACGGCGAGACTGCCGGTTCCGCAGCCCAAGTCGAGGATTCGGTGTCCATCTTGAATGCTCGCTTGCCGGAGCAATGCCTCTTTGACCGTAGCCTCACGAGTAGTAACACGGACAACGGGATCGTAGAACCGCGTAAGCCAGCGATATCCCAGTGCAGGAACGTACGAGTTCGACGATGCTTTCATATGTTGCCCATATAACCTTGGGAAACACGGGCGCAAAGCGAGCGATTTTGGATTTCTCGCTCTGCCGCCCGTGTCGAGGGCAGTCCGGTTTTCCGCCGCCTCGCAGGGAACCCGTCTGCTCTCTCCACTGCTACGCGCGACGTGTCACTGGGGAGGGATGCTTACGTCGTCGCTCAGTGGACATCTTGATTGCGTCCTGGCCTTGCACAAGACGGTGTCACTTATGATCCATGCCGTCCATTCCCTTCATCCCCTCCATCGACTGCTTCGCCTTCATGGCCTCAAAATGAACTTCGTTTGCGACTAGCTTGGCGCCCGAAACTTCTGCATGAACAACAACCTTGTCACCAACCTTCAAGTCTTTGAGACTTGCCGCCGCGCCGCTCTTTTGAAACTTGGTCTTGTCGTTGACCTCGACAGTTACGGTCTTCTTCGCCGTGGTTTCAACGGTAATGGACCTATCGGAAATGCTGGTGACCGTGCCCATGACATGCTTTTCTTTTCCATGAGCAAGTGCCATGAGTGAAAGCGCGAACAACAAAGTAACGACTGTGACGCTGCGTTTCATGATTTCTCCTCAGTGATCGTGCTGCATTGGTGGTTTCGGTGCCTGATTGCCGGGTTGACCTTCGTTCAAGAATTGCTCTTCTTCTTGTTCCTCCTGTTTCTCTCCTGGACCCTTGGGATTGAGCGCTTCCATCTCACGTTCCTCCGCGGGCGTGAGCTGAGGCAGATGCCGTATGAACAACACCAGCTTCCAGCTGTCCTCGTCTTTTTCCGCCGTGCCCCACGCCGGCATTCCGGTGAGCCGGATGCCGTTGTGAATGGTGTAGTAGAGCTCCCCATCAGTCAGATTCTGCGTCTGCGGCAACCGCATGTCCGGAGCTTTCGGATACAGATTCTGTCCGATCTCCGTATTGCCGTTTCCGTTATTGGCATGGCAGATGGCACAGTGGTCGGCAAAATGTGCTCGCCCCTCGGCAATCAACTCAGGTGATGCCGCAAATGGGTTTTTCTCGCTCTTTGCCCTAGAAGGAACGGCCATGCTCCGCGCGGTCCGCGCCACGTAGGTCTCCAGCGCCGAAGGCTGGTCACGGGCGCTAAAACCGCGGCGTACTGCGGCCGCCGCCCCCGCGACCACCAGGATCACGCTTGCAAACGCTAACAGCCACACAACGCGATTTCTTCGCATCTCTCCTCCTCCTCACTGCGGCTGCATGGAAGTGGACGAGGGCACGTTGAGTTCGCGTACCGGCTGGTCCATTCCCCCCGGACGGCTAGGAGCCTCTAGACCATCGGTCAAAAGGAACCCTCTCAACGCGATCGAATTGCCCCAAAGAGTTTCCAGGGCCGCGATGTAGTCGGTCTGGAGCTGGAACAGGGTCCTCTGTGAGATCAACACCTGCGGGTACGCGGCCGCCATCCCGCCGTAGCTCTTCACATAGAGGTCGTAGGCCTTCTGCGCGCGCGGGATCATGCGGTTCTTATACTTCGCCACCGTCGCGCGCGAGGTCACGTAGTTCTGCACCAGCGTTGCCGCCCGTTCGCGAAGGACCAACTGGATCCGTTGGACTTCCCCCTGTGCGCGTTCAGCATCGGCGCGGAATGCCTGCACATTACCCTGGTTCCGATTGAAGATGGGAATTTGCACACCCACCTCCGCAAAGCCCTGCAAGCCGATGGGCCGGTTTGTGGTCGCGTCCAGTTCGCGGTTTTGCTGAAGGCCGCCGCGAAGTTGCAAATCGGGGATCGGTTCGCGCTTCGCCCGAGCTAAAGACGCCTCCGCTCGGAGCACTCCCAACTGCGCGATCTTTACGGCGGGACTGTCTTGCAGGATCGCTTGCAACCATTGGTCGGGATTGTCGTCGGGCAATTCGTAGAGATTGCCGGCCAGGTGCGTCAGCGGCAGCTCCGGCTTCCCAACTGTTGCCGCCTGATGGAGGGAAGCTGACTGCCCCCGGTGAATGGACTGCCGGAGCCGTCGAACGAGACGAAAGTCGTGGAAGGTGCGCAGCCCGCCGACACCGGCAGGCAGGTGTCGCGCAGATAACTTGCGGAGGTGATGGGAACTGAATCGCGAATCGAAGAGTTCGCAACAATATGAATCTTAGCCAGCCTACGTCTATTGCAATGGCCGAGTGCATGAACGCCGGATGACGAAGTACTTGCTCAGCCGTTCGCGCAACTGTAGGCGGGCCCGCCATAATCGCGCCTTAACTGCATCGGGAGTCAACTCGAGCACTTCTGCGGTCTGCTCGGTCGAAAGGCCTTCCACGTCACGCAGCACGAAGACCACCCTTAAGCCGGGCCGTAACTCTTGCAATTCGCTTCTTAAAATGTTTCGTAACTCAGATCCCCTGTAGAGTTCCTCGGGATTAGGGGTCCAGTCAGCTAACTCGAACGCCGCCATGTGTTCGGGGCTCTGAAAATCCTCGTTGATGGACACTCCTCTGGTGGAGTGCAGCTTTCGCAATTTCATCAGAGACTCATTGACCGTGATCCGAATCAGCCAGGTCGAGAACTGGGACTTCTCCTGGAATTGATTCAACTTCCGAAAAACCTTCAGAAAGGCCTCCTGAACGGCGTCCTGCGCATCCTCGCGATTGTGGGTGATGTGTTGGGCGATGCTAAAGAGCCTGACCTCGTATCGTTTTACAAGTTGCTCGAAAGCGGCAACATCTCCGTTCTTGCAGGCATGGACGAGTGCCAGATCTTGGTTGAAAGAGCAGCCCATCGGGGAGTTCACATTGTCAGTCGTTGTCAATTCCACAGACACCTCACAACGTTTGGTCGAACATCAGCTCACGTTAAGGAATGAATTTGTAACCAATCCTATGGACCGTTCGGAAGTGAACGGGATCCGCAGGTTCCGGCTCAAGTTTCTGCCGCAGTTTCAGAACGTGGTTGTCAACAGTGCGAGTACACGGATAGTTGTCATAGCCCCACACTTCATTCAATAGCTGGTCCCGCGAGATCACCCGGTTTGGATTCGACACAAAGAACTTAAGGACCTTGAACTCCATTGCAGTCATGCTCACTGGGCGTTCAGATCGACGCACCTCCATCGACAAAAGATCCATGCTGACGCAGCCAAACCGCACAATCTTGTTTTCCTCCAATGAATTTGAATGGCCGAGCGCCTCGCGCACTCGGATTACAAATTGCCTCCAGGTCAATGGCAGAAGGAAAAGTCGGTCCATCCTGTCAGCTTGCTGCAGATTTCCGCCTGCGCGCTTGTGACCATTTTGAAAAGAGACCAGCGCGATCCGATAGTTGTGCGGCTCGAACTGGCTGATGTCTTCGTGCCTTTCTGAGGAGTTGCTGTTGGATGACGGAATTATCCACTCGGACAGAGGCGCACCCGACGTAAGTTCCGCGATTGGAATTCTGTGTACCGCGTCTTCGAGAACTGCTGAGGTTTTAATCGCCATGGAAACGCTCCCTCGACTTCTACAGTTTGTTTAAGAATCCTGGGCAGTTTAAGCAGCACCACGCAGGATCAACTCGAACAGCGTGGTCTGATCGGCGCTGCGGACCGCGTAAATCGCCCCAAGATCATCCGCCGCTATTTGCTCGACCCGCGGTTCGGTTACCGGAGGCGATGCTGGATTCCGCCCAAATGATTTCTAGTGTTATATGTCGTCCCGATTGACCTTCACCCGCTCCGCGCGATCTGCGCGGCTACTTGGCAACACTTTTAGCGTCCACGGTCGAATCGGCCCACGTGGCGGCGCGTTTTGCCACCGCCATCCGCTCTCATTCGGGCAAGAGGTCCTCAAAAGCGAAGATGACAACCCCTTGCGCAAACGAATACGGGTCCCACTTCGTAAGCCTGATTTCTCTAGCGTCCCAATAGGCTCGGTTTCGGTTGGCGCCGATGACCAGTGTCACTTGCGGCATGAGTGGTCGGCTGATGCGAAACTCGCGCTCGACTGCCGAGCACGCCGAGATATAGACGGTTTCAGCATCCGACGGCCGCTCTTGCCTGCCGTTGGTGCGGATGACCAATCCGTCCTGGGCCAAACAGCTTCTTCCGAGGGCCACCGTGAAAACGACTATCGTCAACCTATGCACCATACTGCTTCCTCCTGCCTAACAAAGGGCAGATTGCTCCGCCATCCGTGAGCGGCAGACCGATGAACCTTTGCGTGGTTACCGCTGCTCTGCTGTTGTTGCTGTGCACTGGCCAAGATCCTTGCTCATTTTGTAGACCTCGAACGTTGGCTCCCCCGTGGCGTCCTTGGCCTTCTTGCCCAGCAGTTCCACGCGCTCCCCGGGTTTCAGGGACTCGTTTTGCTTGTTGGTGAGGTTGTAGGTCTGGTTGTTCTGTTCATTGACCAGCTTGTCGCCCTCACCAGCCACGCAGCCTTGCAGCTTGGCCCGATTGTGAAGTTTCCAATAGAGCAAACCGGCACCAGCAGCTGCACCAGCGGCAACACCGCCGATGACTGCGCCCTTCGACCCGTAGCTCGGACGGGCGCCTCCCGGATACGTGGTCGCTCTGCCCGTTCCACCACCGCCATATTGAGCGATCGCAGTACCGGAAATTGAAACCAGCAGGGCGAGCGCTACAATGGCGCGCCCCAAGTTCGTGAAGCGGAATACTCGTGAAGACATCATGACGAAAGTCAGACTTCTCATTGCAAAATTCTCCTTTTCTTGTTTCAAGATGTAGGGGCCGCTCGCCAGCCGGAGGAGTGCACGCGAAGAGCCCCAACACGGGTGCGACTCCGCGTACACAACCCAAATTCCAGCGCTCTACATTACTTCTCCAGTCTTCCGAGCTCCGGGATGCCGGCGGCGAACCAAACTCCAGATCCCGCCCCATTCCGGATAAGCAGTACCGGTGCATCGCAGCCAGTCGGCGGAGCCGGCGACAAAACATCGTCGATTCTGAAGTCCCCGTCGACGTCAAGGGCCACTCGATCAGAGCTGTGGGCGGTGGCCGTGTTGGCAGGCCCACAGAATAGTGTGGCGAAGACGCTTGCTCCGGCGTTGGTTCCGATACCATTGCCGGCCGCCAAAAGCAGACCCCGTCCCCTGACCCTGATGCGCCCATAGGAACTCACATCCGCATCGAGGTCCGCGATCCGCCAAGGCCCGGCAGGATTAACCCCGCGTACGACGTTGAGAGTGACTGTCCCACCAGCGGCGACACCGGTAACAGGAATGACGCCGATGCCTCCCCTGAATTTCAGCTCCGTTTTTTCTTGAGCGGAGGCCATGCCCGTGACAGCCAGTGCTACTAGCAGTCCACAAACTATGGTTCGAGCAGCTCTGCCATTGCGAAAGTTTCCACTGCGATTCTTGTTCACATCATTCTCCTTAGTTTAAGTGTGTGAAAGAGTTCGACGCTCGCGGGCTCATCCAATTCCTTCCCCTCTTCTGAAGCAACATTTCGAAGCGCCTGCGTGCTGCAATCTTCCACGATCCGAGCCTAGCCGCAGTTGTTGCACGAGTCATAACGTAGTAGTCACGTTGGCGTGATGTTTTGGTAGTGAACTTGCGGGCGCCAACTCAAAAGTCGGGATGAGTCCATTGCTGGACGATGGGGCTGGATTCGGCATAGAACTTAAAGATGAGCTGCTGAGTGCTGCCAGCCGGCTGCGAGGCGCTCGTGATTGAGAGCCATTTCCCGCAACGCTTGACAACTGCTTCCCAGCGCCGGTGCAAGCGCATGCTGATACAACAAAGCGACGCTCCAACAAAATGCGCCTCCGCTGAATTGCTATTCGCGGTAGTCGACATGTGTGCCTTCCCCTTGCGTGGGTCAGGGTTGGCGTGGCCTCCGCGAAGAGTCAAAGCTGCAGAGATGGCGGGGCCCCTACTCACCAGTTCACCTGCTTCCATCCTTTTCCTCCGATGGGACGCTTCTCAGCAACGTGAGCAAGACATTTGGCAACTCCTCGAGAGACTGAAACGTTGCGGTGCGTCCTGATGCCACATGCTCGACGCGCCCGGGCCGGTCTCCACCAGCCTGATCAGCGTCCCGAAACTGGACAACGAATGCGCTGATACTTGGCAAACCTTTCATCACCCGCGAGGATAACCGCGGTCTTGTTAGGAGTCATAACGAAGTAGTCGCGTTAAGGTGATGTTTTGGTGGAGGGCACCAGACAGCCCGATCCCTAATCGGACCGGGAGTAAGATTTATTGCACCTGCGAAGGATGCGAGGTCATCGAATTAGGCGGCATCCGGCGAGGCGGATTTCTGTAATGCAGGACGCGAAAGAGATCGCATTTGGCCGATTTCGGCTAGACCTCACGAACGAGTGTTTATGGCAGGGCACACGCGCGATATCTCTGCGACCGAAAGCATTTGCCGTCCTGAAATTGCTGGTCGACCATCCTGGGCTGCTCGTCACCAAGCAGCAGGTGCTGGATACGGTATGGCCGGGTACCTTCGTAGGTGATGCCGTTCTCAAGGACAATGTCCGTCAATTGCGCGAGGCACTGAACGACAACGCTGGATCACCTACCTACATTGAGACGGCACATCGCCGCGGCTACCGCTTCATTGGTAAGCTCTCGGACCCGGCAGCGAGCAACAATTCCGGGGTAGCGGCACAAGCACCCCTTTCACAGCTGCCGCACAATGTAGCTGCACTCGATTCATCAGTAACCGCGAACGGGGTTCTGGGCCGCGATGCCGAGTTGGGCAAGATGCAAGGGTGGCTGGACCGGGCTCTCGCTGGAGAACGCCAGACCGTCTTTATTACTGGGGAGCTTGGAATCGGGAAAACCACCATTGTCCAGGCTTTCCTGGAACAAGCCGCTCAAGTCCCGGGCGTCCGCGTGGCGCGCGGGCAATGCCTGGAACACTATGGCGCGGGTGAAGCGTATCTGCCCGTCCTCGATGGATTCTCCAGGCTTTGCCGTTCACGCGACGGAGCCCAGGTGGTGGGGATATTGCGACAACATGCGTCGGCCTGGCTGGCACAGATGCCCTCATTGGTTCCACAATCCGAGAGAGAAAAGCTGCAAACTCAGGCGGTGGCTGCAACGCGCGAGCGAATGCTTCGCGAAATGGCTGAGGCGATCGAGACCCTGACGTCGGAGTCACCCTTACTGCTGGTCTTGGAGGACTTGCATTGGAGTGATTACTCCACCCTTGACCTGGTCTCCTATCTGGCACGACGTCAGGATCCCGCACGCTTGATGGTCATCGGCACATATCGCCCGGTAGACGTGATTCTGGCGGACCACCCCCTCAAAGGTGTGAAACGCGAATTGCAAGCACATGGCTTGTGCCATGACCTGCCGCTTGAATATCTCTCGGAAGAGGCTGTCGGTCAGTACCTGAGCGCCAGATTTCCAGGCCACGAGTTTCCGCTGCGATTGCGACGAACCATTTACCGGCGTACCGAGGGCAATCCCCTTTTCATGGTCAATCTGGTGGAGTATTTGATCGACCAGAAAATGATCGTGGCAAAGAAGGGATCATGGGAGTTACGGGTTGATTTGTCGGAAATCGAACAAGGAGTTCCGGCCAATCTTCGGCAACTAATCGAGAAGCAAATTGAGCGGCTGAGCCCGGACGAGCGCGCGGTGCTGGAGGCGGCCACCGTGGCGGGAGTGGAATGTTCATGTGTGGCCATTGCCGCCGGCCTCGACAGGCCGACCGAATGGGTCGAAAAGCACTGCGAGGAATTGGCACGACGACATCAGTTCTTGTCCCCCGCCTGGCTGGTGGAACTGCCGGATGGAACCATGACTCCGCGGCATCGGTTTATTCATATCCTTTATCGCGACGTACCTTACCGGCTGATGGCGCCGATGCGCCGCTCGCAAATTCACCAGCGTATTGCCGAACGCGGAGTGGCGATTTACGGTAATCGCGCCAGCGAGATTGCCGCTGAACTGGCCATGCACTTTGAGCAGAGCCGCGACTGGCCCCGCGCCCTTGAATACACTTTGCAGGCGGCAGAAAACGCCGCGGCCCGTTCCGCCCACCATGAGGCCATCGACCTGGCGAACCGTGGTCTCGAGGCGCTCAAACTGGTTCCCGAAACTGCCGAGAACGCAAGACAGGAAATGAAACTACGGGTGATCTTGGGCGGCTCGCTAATGGTAATAAAGGGATTCGCGTCGACGGAGGTGGAGAGAATCAACGCACGTGGGCGCGAGCTCTTCTGGCGACACGGTCCTTCTCCCGAGTTGTTCTACATGTTGTGGTCACAAAATTTTTACCAGCAGTTCAGCGGGGAGATGCGTTCGGCGTTGGAGATTTCATATCAGCTCATGCAATTGGCTGAGGACCTCAAGGACGGAGCGCTGATTATGGAAGCACATCAGTCCATAGGAGCGTTGCTGGTCTTGTTGGGGCGATGCTCCGAAGCACTAGAGTACCTTGAAAAGGGCGCGACGCTTTACGCCGCACATCACAACCACCGCTACAGCGTTTTCGGCAACTTCGATAGCAAAGTGATGTTTGAGTGCTTTGCTGCCCTGGCACTTTTGGACCTTGGCTACCCCAATCAGTCCTCTGAAAGATTGGCAACAGGCTTAGCGCTGGCGCGAGAGCTGGGGCATCCGCAGACTTTAGTGACTGCCTTGCATGTTGCGGCGCAGTGCCATCAATTGCGAGGCGAGGCTTCTCTGGTTTACGAACCCGCGAAAGAGGCATTGGAACTCGCAGACGAGTATGGCTTCGGGGTTTGGCGAGCATACGGTTTGATCGAACTCGGCTGGGCGGAAGCTGAACTGGGAGATGCGGAGGGTGGAATCGAGAAGATGCAACGCGGTTTGGCGGAATACGAAGCGACGGGCGCAAAACTCCGCTCCCCTTACTTTCTGGGACTGCTAGCTGATCAGCTAAGCAAAGCGGGACGGCCGGAGGAAGCCGTTGCCGTGATCACAAAAGCTTTAACAATTGCCGAGCACACTGGCGAGGGGTACGCGGTTTCGGAGTTGCATCGGATCAAAGGCGAATTATTCGTAAAGAACGCCGATTTACTAGCGGCGGGCAAGTTTCCTGGCGATCAACCCGCAGTGTCGGCTCTGTCTCAAGCACGGGCTTGCTTTGCTGAGGCACTGACTATCGCAAAGCAACAGGGAACGAGATGGTGGGAACTGCGAGCTGCGATGAGTATGGATCGTCTTCAGACGCGGCAAGGGGAACCAACTAGCCCACAACTTGCCGATATTTATTCTTTCTTCACTGAAGGCCACGAAACCGCAGATCTCAAGGAAGCACAGGCGCGGCTAAAGGCTGCTGCCCAGGCATAAAGCCTTCCCGCCGGGAACCGCACCTCAAAGATGCTTGTTGACACGGTCGTACCGGACACGGACTCCAAGTCCTTCAGCAAGCTTCTCGATTTGAACATGTTAGTAATGACCGGAGGACGGGAACGGACGCGAGCAGAGTTTTGTGGCCTGCTCGATGCCTCCGATTACAGGCTCACGAGAATCGTTCCAACCATGGCTCCGCAGTGCGTCATTGAAGCTGTGCCGAAGTAACGTCGATGCGCCTCGGGCTTTGCGCGGGAGGTGGTATGAATGTGCCACGAGAACCGGCAGCGAGAAACGAGGGTTCGATTTGGGTTCGATAACAGAGATCCGCACCCGCCCGATTATGCGTATGGTAGAAACGGAAACCGGCAGGACGCGGTGTGAACACGATGCGCCGCATTCCGCGCGCCGGGATGAACGGCGTTCCTTCTTCCGCCGCGCCATCAACATCCGGCGAAACGAACTGTCCATGCCAATGCAGCTGTTCCGGGGTGTCCGTATCGTTCTGCACTTCCATCGTCACCGACTGGCGTTCTTTGAAGTGCAACAAAGGTCCTGGGAACTGACCGTTATAGCTGATCGCCGAGATGATCCGTTCCGGTGCGATTTCGATCGCACTTGATTCGAAGTGCAGGGTATAGTCCGGCGGGCTGCTCCCCGACTGTGAGGAGAGCCGTGCCAGAGATTGTGGTGCGACCGCTGGGGCCAGCGAGTTCCCCGAACGGCACAGAGCTGCGGCCGCGACTCCCAAAGTAAGAAATCGCCTTCGAGAATTGCCTTGGTGCTCATGATCTTGTGATTCTACTTCGATGTCGCGCCTCGATTCAAACGGTAGACCAACACTAGCTTCGACGTGCAGCCATGGCTTATCAGCCACAAAATCTTTATGATCTTTTCATAACGCGCGCCCGGTGCGCCGTGAAACATCTTCGACCTCGGGAATCGACCGCAACGCGTCTCCGACCGAGTGATTCACGGGATCTACCTCATCAAAGTCAGCTTCCGGGGTGAGAAGGTCTGATCAGGAAGGCCTCATCGAGCTTCGGCATAAAGTCCGAGCCCACGTAAAACGGGCGCGAACGAGTCCGCGAAGGGCGCAACCACCGCTGAGCTTCGCGATCTGGCAATCCCGAATTGATACGCTCTCCTGATTCAAGGAGGGACCAATGCGTTTGCGATATCAGCGAGGCTGTCTCAGGTGTATACAGCGGACGTCTGGACCAGACTGCTGGGGTTTCTGTGGCGCGAAAACGACATAGCAGGAAAACGGGTGCGTAGAACCGCTGTCATTGGAACGGTCGAACAGTACCCGACGAAAGATTTGGCTCAAGCAGCCGTGAATGGGCTGCGAATGTGCATTAACGAAGATCGCAATCGCCAGCGAGAGCAGCGCATTCCAGTTGCGGACTTAGTCGATCATTACATACAAACCGAACTTGCCGAGGAAGCTGACTGGCATTCTCACGCCACCCGAATCGTCTACCGGGAGTTTCTTAAAAGGGGGATACGCCCACGCTGGGCCGATCTGGATATCCGAGATGTCCGGACGGTAGTCGTTGAGCGCTGGTTGAGACAAATGCACAGAGTGGATGGCGCACCGCTCGCCAACGCAACTCGGGCCAAGATTCGAAGTCTCATGAGTGTCTTGTTCAATAACGCAATACGCTATGAATGGTTGGGGGAAAGAATCCCATTACGCTTGTCCGCCAGGGCGCGAAGCGCAAAAACATTCCGACGGTGCTGGAGCCGCCTGAGATTCAGAGTCTTTTGCTGCAATTAGGTTCATGTTTTCGCCTGATGATTTTGTTGGATGCGACAACAGGACTGCGTCGCAGCGAATTGTTCGCTTTGAAGTGGAGTGATATGGATTTCTCGAATCTCGAACTCAACGTGACACGATCCATCTATCTTCGGGCAATCGCAACTGTAAAACAGAAGCATCGCGCAAACCTATCCCAATTGATGCCCAGGTGGCCGCCGATCTCTGGCTCTGGAAAGAAACCAGTACTTATTCGAAAGCAGACGATTGGATATTCGCCAGCCCTCACACGCGCGGGAAACATCCCTTCTGGCCAGATATTGTCCTCCAGAAAATCATTCGTCCGGCAGCGCTCCGAGCGGGAATCACCAAGCGATTCGGGTGGCACACATTTCGTCACTCCTACTCCTCGCTCCTAGTGGCCAACGGCGAGAACGTGAAGGTGGTGCAGGAACTGATGCGGCACGCCAGCAGTCGAGTAACACTCGAGGTCTATTCGCAGGCGCGGAATACGGCGAAGCGGCAAGCTCAAGAACGGGTTGTCCAGATGATCATTCCAGTGCAGCCGGAGGATGCGGCACCTGCAATTTCTTACGGTGATCCGCAACCCAATGTCAGCTAGGTCGACGAAATCACACAATCTGGAAGCACCGGCAGAACGACTTCAACAACTTACGTCCTTAATGGAGCGTTTTGGAGCAACAAAAAACGGATCGAGGATCGGTAGACGATTGAAAGAAATGGTAGGCACGTGGGGACTCGAACCCCAGACCTCTACCGTGTCAAAAATGCGCTGGTTTTGATGGCGAATTGATGGCGAGTTCCACTCACACCCGGGATGGTCTCACTCTCCCTTCGAGAGCTGGGAAGGTCTCGGGGCGATCCGCCACACCTTGATTGGGTTGACTCCAACACGAGGGTCAGCTCTAATCGCAAGCAGCGCACCCCGTAGGAGGTACAAAAGTGCCAGCACCTGCAGCAACTGAAACAGGACCCGTCCAGCTGGGTATCGCCATTCTTGACCGAAACAATCTTTCCGCGTCGGTTCTAGAGGCCGTGCTACGAGATCTGCCTAAGGTTACTCGTGTCCTCCGCTACGAGAATGGGGACGCCGTACTCAGGGCTTTCGAGAGTGGTGAAGCGAATGCCTTAATGATCAACCTTTTTTCGGTGGGAGACGCTCTCAAGGTCATTACGGCGACTCGTGATCGCTTCCAACATATTCCGATCTGCCTGGTCGGAACGAATGATCAGCTGTCGACGTTCCCAGACGTGCCAGCTGAGTTTAAGAAGCGCTTTTCACACTACTTCCGGCTAACCATTGATGATCCACCGGATCTGATGCGGAGCAATGCAGGCGTCCTAGTTGGCCATCTGTCTTCCTACCTGCTCTCCCGAGCCGCGAAGGTGAGATTGCGTGATCTCCGGGATAAAAACCACGCTCGAAGGGGCGTCATTTGGGTTGAAGCGCACAGCAAATGTGAATATCGGAATTCTCATCGTGGGTGCGCTTCTTGTAATCGCTTCTTTTGTCGTTGCCGTTTCAAGTGCAGGAGATTGGAAAGCGGTATCGTTCGGTGGATTCGGAATCTCTGGGATCGTTGCTGCTCTGATCACCAATCCGTTGAAATCAATCGGTCTAGGGGCAAGGCAGCTTGTTCAGATCCAAGTCGCCTACCTTGGCTTCCTAAACCAGGTTGCCATGCTCAACCGTCTACCCGCCGACAGAAACAGCCAGTCACTCATCGAGCAAAGTAAGCAATTGAGTGACGCGACGACAACAATACTCGCAGCATTGGAGAAACATTTCGGCTAGTATTGCACCTAATCCAGACAGTAGGTTGCCTTTCAGATCCCTCGGCTGACAAGCGCGTTCATTTTCGAAGGCTCTACCGTGTCAATTTTGAGGTCACTAACCTAAAACCCTTTCCCTATCTAGCTTTTCCGCAAATGGTAGGCTCGAAAATGGGTCCAAAACAGGCTGGTTTTGATGGCGAATTGATGGCAGGCTGTTCGCCAATGCTGGCCTGGCACGAGGAACGCAATCTGCTGTCTCCACCAACACCGATCTGCCCAGGCGAGTGATATAGAATAAGTCCAGGGATGTGTTTTGTTGATCGGTTTCCACTCAGGTGGAGGTCTGCTTCAATGTCGAACTTGCAAATGGTCAAAGATGAGTTGACTGCCGACTTCTCAGTCAAAAAAGTTGTGCTGAAGTGGGTCTTTGGAGAAATCTCTTTTGAAAGAAACGAATTTCTGACCTTGTGGCAACTCCAAGACCAGATACTACACATCCTGAACAAGGCCTTTTTGGAGCGCCAAGTGATGTACATGGACTTAAAAAAGGAGGACCCGGAGTGGTCGGCTAAGAGTCTTTTCGAAGTATCAGACTTTCTAGACAGTAGTATCAAAGAGCTGGCCGCTAAAACGAGTGCCCAAAACAAATCTCTGATTCGCCTTCTCGAAGAATTTCGAAGTCAATCGGTGGTTTTTGCCAAGAAGCTAAGAAACACAAATGCGGAGATGGAGGAAGGAAACAAAGGCGAGCTGGAGTCTGAATATAAAGTACGTCCCTGTGACTGGGTTCCTCCGATATTATCGGACTTCCGTCTCGCAATTTATCCAATAGTCCGAACACTGATCGAAATCTTGCCGGAAGGCGATCGTGGCAGAGAGCGAGTAGAGGATACCTGGTTTCATGGGCTCGATGTGCTACAAGACACGAAAGAGAGATTCAAGAGCGAGCCCACGCTTTCCCTCATACGCCCGGCGGCATAAGGTAACCTATAGTAAACCGTGAAACCGCAGTCCTGTTCCATGCACTTCGCAATCTTGAGAGCTATGTCCCTCTCCTGGACAAGGCGCGTCTCGTCGCCGAAGCCTCCAAGTACTGAGGACAAGAATGCGTCGTACTTCTTAGCGCTCGATCGGGAGGCTCGCTTTCCGGCAGCGTCGACACCGCGAGCCGCCACATTTGCGGTGAACGCTACAGACAGAATCAGAAGAACGAGTATCACGAGCATTCCAGCAAGGAGAAGCGCAAAGTCTGTACCGGTTGCTCTAAGAGCAAGGCCTCCAAGAATCACTTCAACTACCAACACCATCAGCGAATAAAATCCGAGTGGAGTTCGGATCGCCCGGATGATTGGGGTCCTATCGGTCAAATTATTCATATGTGAATTCCCCTTCGAGTTCACACAATACGACCTGCGTGTCCAGCCAGCGCTACCGTAAACTCCGTGGCGGCAACACCGTGACTGGAACTCATGTGAAGCAATACTGTGAAGACCGTACTCTTGTCCTAAAATGGAGACCAATTTATCGCGACAACGGCAATTGTCAACAAGATTTGCGCTGACCTCTCCCGTGTCAATTTTGAGGTCAACAGCTCAAGACCCTTTCCCTACCTAGCTTTTCCGCAAATGCCAGGCTCGGAAAAGGCTCCAAGACAGGCGAGTTTTGATGGCGAATTGATGGCGAGTTTGGCAAGTTCCACACGTGCCAGAAAATGATACAGGAAGCCCGGTCAGATCGTTTATCTCAATCCGCCGGGTACAAGCACCACCTCTGTTTCGGGCGCGATAGGGATGGGCACCGTCACCAGTTGCCGCGGGAAGACCTCGAATGCACTTTCCTTCACTATCAACCCGTGAGCGCGCACCCGGCAAGCTTGCGCAGGTCAGCACGGGAGTGTGGTTTCGCGCGAGAATGGCCACGCCGTTCCAGGAACGCTCCCCTTGCCAGACTGCTTCGTACCCGAGAGTTCGAAGGGCATTCACGGGAAAGGCTCCCTGCTCCGCCTTGAGCTCTTGGAGACTAACCACGTCCGGCTCAG
>WNEZ01000599.1_pt1 | contig 29160 bp, 28 predicted proteins | sample 5400521 | NCBI WGS metagenome assembly WNEZ01 (sample SAMN13153339, study PRJNA577476) | soil metagenome | isolation source: 120 cm saprolite under Douglas fir tree site 2 hole 1 replicate 1 | place: USA:California | collected 2015-04-18
GCACGATGGCGAGCAGCGTGAAGTCGCCGATGCAATCGAGCAGCATTACCGCCCGCGCTTTGCCGGCGACAAGCTTCCCGAAGGGCCGATCGCCAGTGCCGTAGCGCTCGCCGACAAGCTTGATTCGCTCGCGGGCTTGTTCAGCATCAAGGAGCTGCCGACCGGAGACAAGGACCCGTTCGGACTTCGCCGCGCAGCTCTGGGGGTCATCAGAATCGTCGTCGAAAATCAACTTCCTTTGTCCCTGAGGGATCTCTTGGACGCGGCTTTCGGACCTTTCAGAGATAGGCCACAAACGGATCTCAAGATGTTTTTCACAGAACGCATGCGCAGCTATTTCCAGGAGCGCGGCTATTCCGCGAACGAAGTCGAGGCGGTTCTCAGCCTGAACCCGGTCGCGATCGCCCTCATTCCCAAGCAGCTCGAAGCTGTTCGCGCGTTTTCCGCACTTCCCGAAGCAGCCAGTCTCGCCGCGGCAAATAAGCGCATCGCCAACATCCTTAGGCAGGCGGAAAATAAGGGTGAGTCATTTGCTGATGCGGACTTCTCGGCACTCAAGGAGCCCGCCGAGATTGCGCTTTTCGAGGCTTTGCAGGCAGCAACCCGTTCGGCGAAGCCGTTATTTGACTCTGGAGATTTCGCCGGATATCTGAAAGCCTTCGCGTCTCTGAAGAGCCCCGTGGATTCGTTCTTCGACGCAGTGATGGTCATGACGGACGACAAGAGGCTTCGCGAGAATCGGCTTGCGCTCCTCACCGATATGCGGAAGGCGATGAATCGATTTGCGGACATCTCCAAGCTCGCCGTCGAAAAATGAAACTCATCATCCTCGACCGCGATGGCGTGATCAATTACGACAGCGACGAGTTCATCAAGCATCCCGACGAGTGGCGGCCGATCCCGGGGAGCCTCGAGGCGATCGCGCGCCTCACGCAGTCCGGCTGGCGCGTCGTGGTCGCGACGAATCAGTCGGGGATCGGCCGCGGCCTCTTGGACATGGCGAGCCTGAACGCCATACACGCCAAGATGCACAAGGCAGTGAATCTGGCGGGCGGGCGCATCGAGGCGGTGTTCTATTGCCCCGACACGGCCGAGTCTCGGTCGCCCTGCCGCAAGCCCAATCCGGGAATGCTCTTCGCCATTGCCGAGCGCCTCAACGTCGCGCTCGACCGGGCACCCTGCGTAGGCGACAGCCTGCGGGACCTCCAGGCCGCCGCTGCGGTTGGAGCCCACCCTGTCCTGGTGCTCTCCGGCAAAGGCGCGAAAACGCGCTCGGCCGGCAAGCTTCCGGAGGGAACCGCCGTTTATCCGGATCTGGCCGCGGTGGCCTACGCGCTGTGTCAATGACCTTTCTGCGCTCGCTCGCCTTCCTCGTCGCTCAGATCCTCGTCACACCGCCTTACGCGATAGTCGCCCTCGCCACGTTTCCCTTGCCGCGGCTTGCGCGCTATCGCGTGATCTCCGGCTGGTCGCGCGCCATGATCTGGCTGGCGAAAAACATTCTCGGCATCCGTTACCGCGTGATCGGTGCGGACAATCTTCCGAGGACGCCCGCCGTGATTCTATCCAAGCACCAGTCGGCATGGGAAACCCTCGCCTTCCAAGTGATTTTCCCGCCCCAGGTGTGGGTGCTGAAGCGCGAGCTGCTGTGGATCCCGTTCTTCGGGTGGGGGCTCGCGCTCACAAGTCCGATCGCCATCAACCGCAGCAGCGGAGCCCGCGCGCTCAGACGAATGGCGGAGCTGGGTCGGAAGCGCCTCGCGCAAGGATTCTGGATCGCCATCTTTCCGGAAGGCACTCGCGTGCAGCCCGGCAAGAAGGGCACGTACCATCCTGGCGGAGCCTGGCTCGCCGTAAACTGCGGAGCCCCGGTCGTGCCCGTCGCGCACAACGCCGGGCTGTTGTGGGGCCGCGGAGCCTTTCTCAAGCGTCCCGGCACAGTCACGGTCGAAATCGGCGCACCGATCGACGCGCGGTCCCACACCCCGGAGTCCCTCAACACAGCGGTCGAAGAATGGATCGAGGGACGCATGGCGAGACTATGCCCCGTGCCTTAGAACAACTCCGGCTGCCGTTCGATCTCCCGCCCGCGCCGGAAAGGGCGGGACGCGCTCGCCAGGTGCAGCTCGCCGGTGGCGTCCTCAGCTACCGGCTGGTGCGGGCACGCCGCAGGACCATCGGCCTGACGGTCGAAGCCGAGGGCGTGCAGGTCCGAGCACCCCGCCATGCCGCGCTCACCGATATCGAGGCGTTCATCCGGGAAAAGGAGCGCTGGATCAAGAAGCGCCTCGCCGCTCCGCGGCGTGTCCCTTTCGTCTGGCAGGCCGGGGCAAAGCTGCCGTGGCTCGGACGGACCGCGACGTTGACGCTGCGGCACGGAGAAGCCGGCGCTTGGTTCTCGGAAGGAGAGCTCGGATTGGGGCTCGCCGACGGAGCAAGCCTGCGCGAGCGGGCGCTCGATTGGATGCGGGCGCGGGCACAGGAGTTCTTCTGCGAGCGCGTCGCAGAGTTGGCGGGCCCGCACGGTCTTCACGTTTCGAGCGTCGGTCTCTCTGACGCGCAGACCCGCTGGGGCAGCTGCGGCTCCAACGGGCGAATACTCCTCAACTGGCGCCTGATGATGCTGCCGCCGCATCTGATCGACTACGTGGCCGCGCATGAACTCGCCCACCTGCGCGAGCTCAACCATTCACCGCGCTTCTGGGATATCGTCGCGCTTCTGTATCCGGACCACCGGGCGGCGCGGGGCGAATTGAACTCCCGGGCGCCGACCCTACCGGATCTATAAGGGAGAGCACCGATGCGAATTCTCCACACCATGTTGCGAGTAGGCGATCTGGAGCGGTCGCTACGCTTCTACACCGAGGTTCTCGGCATGCGGCTGCTCCGCCGCAAAGACTATCCGGAGGGGAAATTCACCCTGGCTTTCGTCGGTTACGGCGACGAAACCGGTACCGCGGTGCTCGAGCTGACCCACAATTGGGGCGTGGACAAGTACGAGCTCGGCAATGCCTACGGCCACATCGCCATTGCAGTGAATGACGCCTACAAGGCTTGTGAGGAAGTGAAGCGTCGCGGAGGAAAGGTCACGCGCGAGGCGGGGCCGATGAAGCACGGCACAACGGTGATCGCTTTTATCGAGGACCCCGACGCTTACAAGATCGAGCTGATCGAGCGCAAGTAGGCTCGATGATGTGACCGGGGCGGAAGCAGGAGCTGCGCGGGCAGCCTTCAGCGAAACATTCCGGGCGCACCCGCAACGCGGTATTTGCGGATGTCGTTCTGTTGTCCGATCAGCGCCTTGGCGAAATCTTCCAGCATCTCGTCGCTGAGCTCCTGCGCCGGAATCGAGAGGTACTCCACCCCCAGGCCAAAGAGATGGGTCGCCTGGAAGTGCAGCTTGCCTTGCTCGTGGTCCGCCTTGATGACGATGTCGGTCAGGACCGCAGCCGGGACGGTGAACTTGGCCCCGACGACGAAACCCTTGGCGTTCTTCTTCTCCTCCTCCACGAATTTGACCTTGCTGACCCACAGAGACTCGCGGATGCGTTGCATCGTGGGGGGCATGTCTTTCTCGATCACGACGGTGTCGGGGCCGGCCCACTTGACGAAGAAATGCGTCGTGTCGAAATATTCCTTGTCGTTGATGCGCCTTTTCCGATAGTCGATGAACGACTCGGTGAACACGAGATTCCTGAAATCGGCGACGCTGGGAATCGAGTAGACGAGGGGGCTGGTGGGTTTCACCACCGCGAGCTGCTTGAGCAGCTCGTGCACGTACTGGAACGTCTGCTTCATCTTGTCTTCGACCAGCTTGAGCTTATCCCCCTGCAGATTCTGCTGGAGAATCTGCTGGGTCTTCACCAAGTCCGCCTGTTTTTTCAGGTCGTCAAGAAGCCCCATCGTCATCCTCTCCCTTCAAACTCCTATATCTATACACCATTTTGCCAGCAGGCGTTTGCGGGGTCTAGGTCCTGCGCTGCCCGACTCGATTGGCGATTGTGACAAAAGCCGCAACCGAAAGCGTTTGTGCGCGTTCGCCCGGGTCGATGCCAAGCTCGTCAAGCTCGCTTGCCGAGATCAGCCCCGATAGGTTGTTTCTCAGAGTCTTTCGGCGCATCGAGAACGCCTGCGCGACCACCTTGGAAAAGCCCGCCTCATTCAGGGCATCGAGCTCCGACAAAGGGCGCGGCACGAGCCGCACGACGGCGGAATGCACCTTGGGCGGAGGCCGGAATGACCCGGGAGGGACCGAGAAAAGCCGCTCGAGGCGGAAGCGGTACTGCAACATGACCGACAGCCGCCCGTACTCGGAGTCAGCCGGATTCGCGATCATCCGTTCGACGACCTCGTGCTGCAGCATGAAATGGAGATCCTTGCAGCGGGTCGCTGCGTCGGCTAGGTGGAACAAGAGCGGCGTGGAAATATTGTAGGGCAGGTTGCCCACGACTCTGAGCGGCGCGGGCAGCGTGGAAAAATCGAAGCGCAGCGCATCGGCCTGGTGCACCGCCAGGCGCCCGGCGGGGTATCGCTCGCGCAGGCGCTCGCTCAGGTCCCGGTCGAGCTCGACGACGTGAAGGTGCCCGACGTGCTCGAGCAGCGGAGCGGTCAGCGCCCCCAGCCCGGGGCCGATTTCGACGATATGGTCTTCGTGCCGTGGATCGATGGCGGAAACGATGCGCGCGATCGTTTCCCGATCGACGAGAAAGTGTTGACCGAATCTTTTTCGCGGGACATGCCGACGCGTCGCCACTGCGCTCTAGCGCCTCGCCCGCGCCTCGACCTGCGCCATCTCGACGGCCGCTTCCACCGCTGCGAAGAGGCTGTCGGGTTCAGCCCGACCGGTGCCGGCAAGATCAGCAGCGGTGCCGTGGTCGACCGAGGTACGGATCATCGGCAGACCGAGCGTGACGTTGATTCCCTTGCCGAAGCTTGCGTACTTGAGCACAGGCAAGCCCTGATCGTGATACATCGCAAGTACGCAATCGGCCCCGGCGAGCCGGTCCGGAACGAACACCGTATCGGCCGGCAGCGGTCCGGTGAGCCGCAAACCTTCCGCGCGCAATTTCTCCAGAACCGGCCCGATCACCTCGATTTCCTCTCGCCCGAAATAGCCGCCTTCGCCGCTATGCGGATTGAGACCTGCGACCAGAATCCGCGGTGCGGAGATGCCGAACCGGCGGATAAGCTCCGCGTGGAGAACCCGGATGGTCCGTTCCAGGCCCTCGCGGGTCAGCGCGCGCGGCACATCTTTCAGGGCGAGGTGCGTTGTCGCGAGTGCGACGCGCAGGCCCCCTCCGGCGAGCATCATGACCACCTCAGCGGCGCCGGTACGCTCGGCGAGATACTCCGTGTGGCCGATGAAGGGGATGCCGCCGTCGTTGATGACGCCCTTATGCACCGGTGCGGTCGTCAGCGCGACGAACTCGCCTGCCTTGCAGCCCGCAATGGCACGGTCCAGAAGCGAAATCACGTAGGGCGCGCTGCGCCGATCAAGCGTGCCCGCCCGACAGGCATATGAGAGTGGGACATGCAGACACGCGATCGAATCCGATGTCATGGCTGAGCCGGGGTCGCGCAGCCGCACACGGAGCCCGAGTTGCCGCGCACGGCTCTGGAGCATCTCCCGGTCTCCAAGAACCACGATGCGCGCGGCAAACCTCTTTCGCGCGAGGGCCAGACAGACATCCGGGCCGACGCCCGCCGGCTCCCCGGAGGTCACCGCTATGGCCGGGACGGAGTTCGAGCCCGTCGCAGCGGCGCGGCGCGACACCGCCCGCTTTTCAAGTCGGGCGTTCACCGTTCTTCGAGCCGCATTTCCACGTAGGCGCGATCGCGCAACTGGCGCAGCCATTCCTGATAGGCCTCGTCACCTTTTCTGTCCAGAAGAGCCTTGCGCGCCTCGAGGCGCTTGCGCTCGGAAGACATGTCGGCCGTACGCCGCTCCAGCACCTGAATGAGATGCCACCCGAACGGAGTCTTGACGGGCTGGCTTACATCCATCGGCTTCAACTCCGTAAAAGCCCGCTCGAATTCCGCCACGGTATCGCCGGGATAGATCCATCCCAGATCTCCGCCCCGAGAAGCCGAGCCGTCGTCCGAATTCAGGCGGGCGAGCTCGGCGAAGTTCACTCCGTTTACGATGCGTTCCCGCAGGCTGAGGAGCTTCCTCTTGGCTTCGTCCTCGGAAACGAGCTCGTTGGTGCGTATCAGAATATGACGCACATGCGCCTGCTCCACGAGCAGAGGCGCGCCGGCGCCGCGCAGCTCCAGGAGCTTGAGTACATGGAATCCGGCGGGGCTTCGAAACACGCCGCTGATGTCTCCGGGCTTCAGGGCCGCCAAGGCCTCGACGTACAACTCCGGGAGCCGCTGCTGGCTGCGCCAACCCAAGACGCCCCCCTGAAGCGCGTCCGGCGCATCGGAGTAGGCGGCGGCGAGTTGGGCAAAGTCCGCGCCGTCCTTGAGCCGCTTGACCGCCTCCTCGGCACGGGCGCGCCGGGTTTCCAACTGCTCCGGGCTCGCCTGCTCGGGTACCCGGACCAAAATGTGCGCGATGTTGTACTCGGTCGCAATGTCTTTTCGTTCGCCCTGTTCCAGGAGCAGATTCTCGATCTCACCTTCGCTGACGGTGATCTTGCCGGTGACCTCGCGGTCCCGCAAGCGATTCATCAGGATCTCATTGCGCAGCTCTTCCCGAAATCCGTCGAAATTGATCGCATCGCGCTCGAGCGTCTTCCGGAATTCCGTCAATGAGAGCTTGTTCCCCTCGGCGACCCGGCTGACGGTACGATCGAGCTCCAGATCGTCCACGCGCACCCCGGTCTCGCGCGCATATTGCAACTGAACTTTTTCGATGATGAGGCGCTCCAGCACTTGGCGCTCGATCTCGCCGCGGTCGGGAAGGGATGTTCCGCGGCGCTCCAGCTCCTTGCGCACGCGATTCATCCGCTCCGCCAGTTCGTACTGCGTGATCACCTCTTTGTTGACTACCGCGACGATCCGGTCGATCAGCTCGGTGCGCGCCGGCGCGGTCTGCTCCGGGCGAGCGCTTTGCGCGAACGCCGCCCCACACGCGGCCAGCAGCAGCATGGCAAGTTGAAATCTCAGTCGCATTCGTAACTCAATCCTTGCCTTGAAGAGGAATCAAGTCCCGCTATTTTGCAGTATTGTCGCCGGAAGCGGGCTGCCGCGGACACCGATTCCGGATTTCAAGCCATCAGTCGTAGAAATCGAATGATTCGCCGGATTTCCTGTCGGGCGAGGGCGGACTGATCCGCTGGTAACCCGGGATGTTGCGTTTCAAGGCCTCGAGGGGATTGGACCCAAGGCGCGAAAAGCCGTTCAGCTCCAGCTGCAAGAACACGCTCGACGACGAGGTGCCGGCCGTCAGCGCGAATCGCTGCACGATGATGCGGCTTGTCCAGCAGTCGGCTCCGTACTCGAGTCCCCCTATGCCCTCTACGATCCGGCTGTCGGCTAGCGAGTAGTTGAAGCGTCCGACGCCGTACCAGCGGCCGACGAGGGGCCACTGCGCCGACAGGTCTATTTGCTTGATCGGGCCCGTCGTCGTGATGTCCCCGCTCAGGTACCGATAGCTCAGATTGAGCGCCTTGAGTCCCTCGGGTCGATAGCGCGCTGCCAGGGTCAGGCGCTCGGTGCGGTGGTCGCGCTGATCGTATTCGGAAGCACTCTCGAGGGTCCAGTACTGGCTCACCCGTCCCGATAACGCGGTGAGGAAGTTCGAAGCGCTGTAGGTGCGTGGCGGGATGTCTTGAGTGAGCGTCACCTGCTGGTCCTTGAAATAGTAGCGCTGACCGAACGTGCCGCGCAGCACTTCCTGCCCGCTCGAGGGCAGAAGCATGCGGGAGGTAACTGCTGCGGTGAGCTGACGCGCGTCGTTGATGCGGTCGCCGCCGGAGAACATGTTTTCGGAAAAGATCTGGGCGTAGTTGAAGTCCGCGATCGCCGTGTCGAACAGCGGAATTTGATTCTGTTTGCGAAAGGGGATGTTCACATAGTAAAAACGCGGCTCGAGCGTCTGCATGACCGCTTGCCCAAGCGCGCTGGTTTCTCTCTCATAGATCAGTCCACTATCGACACTGAAAATGGGAAGCGTGCGGCTGGTCGATTTCGGGAATGCCGGGATGCTCGAACCCGTTGCCGGGTCCGGGGTCGTCGGGATCTCGTCGAGCGAATAGTACGTATAGTGCACGCCGACCTTCGGCGTGAGGAAGGAACCCGGCGTGATGATCGGGAGGCTGAGGCTTGGATAGAGCGTCGAGCGTTTGCCGTTCACCTGCGTGGGATGACTGAAGTCGACAAACTCGACCGAGGAGCCGAAATCGAAGCCGCCGATGTCCTGGCGCAGAGCCGACAAGGTGAGCTGCGGAGTGCGGCCGTAGGGGACGACGATCGGATTGTCCGGATCCTGCAGGACCTGGAACCGTTGTACCCGCGTCGTCGCCGAATAGCTACCGGTGTCCCACCACTTGCCGTTGTAAGTCAGGAAGCCCTCGCGAGGCAGCGTGGCCTGCGAAGTGATGTTGATACGAGTCGCGAGGTCGCGGAAATAGCTATCGTCGGAAACTTTGTTCAAATTGAGTCCGCCCAAGAGGGAACCATCGCGGTTGTAGGTGTGAACCAGACTCATCGCCGAACGGCCGCGATCCGCGGCACGGTCTTGCGGGAGCACCTCGGCGTTGAATTCGCCGTTGTAGTGCTTCTGCAGATAGCGGAACTGCTCGGCGATCTGCAATCCGCGCTTTTCCATGTAACGCGGCGTGAGCGTGAGATCGTAGTTGGGCGCGAGATTCAGATAGTAGGGGACTGTGATCTCGGGTCCGCTCTTCCCCGTGGTGCCGATCGAAGGCGGAAGGAAGCCCGATTTGCGCTGATTGTTGAGCGAGAACTCAAAGGCAGGCGCCGCGATCACGCTCACTCCCTCGAAACGCACGCTGCCGCCGCGGGCGGTCCCCACCTCGCGCGTGAAGTCCAGATCCAACTCGTCGGCCCTGACCAGCCAGCCGTCGTCGCCCGGCTTGCAGGTGGTAAAGAAGCCGTCCTTGATTCGGTACTGGTTCTCGCCCAAAAACTCGATCGACTCGGCCTGTCCGCGCGCCACTACGGGTTGCTGGCCGGGCCTCTCGCGCGGGGCGAAAGTAAAGTCGGGTTTCTCGAAAAATCCGGTCGCATCCTTGAGCGAATACGTCAGTGCCGGACCGCTCAAACGGTCGCCGTTGCGTTGAAGGCGCACGTTGCCGCGGGCTTCGAGGTCTTCATCTTCTTCGTGATAGATCAGCGAATCGGCCCGGATCGACAAGTCCCCTCGACGCAAGATGGCGTTGCCCTGCGCCTTGGTGTCCTTTCCCGGGACGCCTTCGATGCGATCTGCGTCCAGGATAGTCGGCAAGTCGGCTGTCTTGTCACGGTCCTCGGAGGAACGCCGCAGCTGTAGTCCCTGCCCCTGCGCGTACACCGCGGCAGAACAAAACAGCGCAATCGCCAGCGCCGCAAGGCGGGCAGGTATACAACGCATATCAGGGGACCCTGGACCTGGGCTTTCGGGGCGGGTGCTAAAATCGCACAAATCAGCGACGAAGGCAATTCTTTGTTTCCGGAGGATTTTTGGACCGCGCAGAGCAGTTGCGGCGATGGCTGGCGGTGACCCTCGGAGGCGGCGATTTCAGCATCGCGCCGGCCTCCGACGACGCGAGCTTCCGGCGCTATTTCCGGGTTCGCCGCGGCGAGGCGCAACCGTCGCTCGTCGCGATGGACGCGCCGCCCGACAAGGAGAACTGCGCTGCGTTCGTTCATGTCGCGCGCTTGTTCGCCGGGGCGGGCGTGCACGTGCCCGCGATCCATGCGCAGGATCTTGAACAAGGTTTTCTGCTGCTGTCGGATCTGGGCGACACGACTTACCTGGATGCGCTCGACGAGCGTAATGCCGGAAAGCTCTACGAAGACGCGCTCGACGCGCTGCTGCGCATTCAGCGCGCGAGCCGCCCCGGGTTGCTGCCCGACTACGACAGAGAATTGCTCGAGAGGGAATTGCGTCTTTTCCCGGACTGGTACGTAGCGCGCCAGCTGCAGCGCGAGTTGGATGCGGCACAACTCCAGACCCTGGAGAAGGCGTTTTCGACGATCCTCGCGAACAATCTCGGGCAGGCGCGGGTGTTCGTGCACCGCGACTACCACTCCCGCAACCTCATGGTCTGCGAGCCCAGCCCCGGAATTCTCGATTTTCAGGACGCGGTGTACGGCCCGATCACCTACGATCTGGTCTCGCTCCTGCGCGACGCCTACATCGCTTGGGACGAGGAACGCGTCATCGATTGGGCGATCCGCTACTGGGAGAAAGCCCGGGCCGGAGGGCTGCCGGTCGCCAGCGATTTCTCGGATTTCTACCGGGATTTCGAGTGGATGGGGGCCCAGCGGCAGCTCAAGGTACTGGGGATCTTCGCTCGTCTTTCTTTCCGGGACGGCAAGGGCGGCTATCTGAAAGACCAGCCGCTCGTGATGAGCTACCTGCGGCGCACATGCGGTCGGTATCGCGAGCTTGCCGCGCTCGGGCGCCTGCTGGAGGAGCTCGAGCCGCAGGAAAAGCGCGTTGGGTACACGTTCTAATTTCGAACAATGAAAGCCATGATTCTTGCCGCGGGGCGCGGCGAGCGCATGAGGCCCCTCACCGACGCGATCCCCAAGGTGCTCCTCGAAGTGCGCGGCAAGCCCCTGATCGTCTGGTTGATCGAGGCGCTCGCGCGCTCGGGTATCCGCGAGATCGTGATCAACCACGCGCATCTTGGTCATATGATCGAAGCTGCGCTCCGCGATGGACGCCCCTTCGGCGTCGCGATCCGCTACTCGCGCGAAGCCGAAGCGCTCGAAACCGCGGGGGGCATTGCACAGGCGCTTCCCCTGCTCGGCGATCGGCCCTTCCTCGCGGTGAACGGCGACCTCTTCTGCGACTTCGACTTCTCCGCTCTCGCCGGGACCGTGCTGGAACAAGATCTCGCGCACCTGGTACTGGTCGCGAATCCGCCGCATCACCCGCAAGGAGACTTCGCGCTGAACGGCACGCGAGTTGCCGAAACGGGCAAGTCCAAGCTCACCTTCAGCGGCATGGGTCTTTACCGCCCGGAGCTCTTCTCGAGCATCAGACCGGGCTCAAAAGGACAGCTTGCAACGCTCTTGCGTGCGGCGATGGCGCGCGAGCTGGTCTCCGGCGAGGTGCACGGCGGCATCTGGCATGACGTCGGCACGCCCGCGCGGCTTTCCGCGCTGAACGAGCGCGTCGCTTGATCGTCGCTGCAAAGCGGACGACAATCGCGACAATGGACACCACCAGCAATCTTTCGCGTTGCGCCGAGCGCCGCAACGCGCTGCAGCTGCGCATGGGCAAGGGCGCCGCGATCATTCCGACCGCTCCGGAACGCATCCGCAATCGCGACAGCGATTACCTGTATCGGTTCGACAGCTATTTCTACTACCTGAGCGGGTTCCCCGAGCCCGAGGCGGTGCTGGTCCTCCTCGCGGGAGAGGAGCCCAGGTCGATTCTCTTCTGCCGCGAGCGCAATCCGGAGCGGGAGCTCTGGGAAGGCGTACGCAACGGCCCCGAGGGCGCAAGGGCCGCGTTTGGTTTCGATGAGGCCTATCCCGTGGAGTCGCTCGACGAGCACATGCCGAAGCTGCTCGCCGATCAGCCTGCGCTTTACTACGCCCCCGGGGCCGACGCGGCTTGGGACGCGCGCATCATGGGATGGCTGAATCAGGTCCGGGCGCAAGCACGCGCCGGCGTCACCGCGCCTGCGGAAATCCGCGACGTGCGCGTCGCGCTCGACGAGATGCGCCTATTCAAGGACGACGGCGAGCTCGCCGTGATGCGCCGCGCGGCGGCGATCTCGGCGACCGCCCACGAACGCGCGATGCGCGCGACCCGCCCTGGTCGCAGCGAATACGAGATCGAGGCGGAGCTTCTCTACGAGTTTCGTCGCCGCGGCGCCCAGTATCCCGCCTACTGGCCCATCGTTGCCGGAGGAGCCAACGCCTGCATCCTGCATTACCGCGACAACGACGCGCGGCTCGCCGACGGGGATCTTTTACTCGTCGACGCTGGTTGCGAGCTGGACGGATATGCCTCGGATGTGACGCGGACTTTTCCCGTAAGCGGAAAATTCAGCGGCCCGCAGAAGGACGTCTACGAACTGGTCCTGGCAGCGCAGTCGGCGGCGATTGCGGCCGTGAAGCCGGGCAATGGCTGGGATGAACCGCACAATGCTGCGGTGAAGACTCTCGCTCGAGGATTCGTCGATTTGGGGCTGTGCCACGGCACCGTCGAAAAAGTGATCGAGGCCGAGGATTACAAGCGCTTCTACATGCATCGCACCGGGCATTGGCTCGGCCTGGACGTGCACGACGCCGGAGAATACAAATCGGGCGGGCAGTGGCGCCGCCTCGAGCCGGGCATGACCTTGACCGTGGAGCCGGGCTGCTACATCCGTCCGGCCGACGACGTGCCCCGGCAATTCTGGAATACCGGCGTACGCATCGAGGACGACGTTGTCGTCACGGCCTCGGGGTGCGAGGTATTGACGGGAGCAGCAGCGAAATCGGTCCGGGATATCGAGGCGCTGGTTGGCCGTGATTGAGCTGCCGGAAGTGGATGTCGCCATTGCCGGCGGCGGGCCGGTCGGCAGCGCATTGGCGCTGGCCCTGTCCGGGAGCGCGGTCTCCGTCGCTCGAATCGCCGGCGAAAGCGATCTCGCAGATCGACCCATTGCCCTGTCCTACGGCTCTCGCCTGATCCTGGAGCGTCTGGGCGCATGGAGCTCCGTCCGCAACAATCCGATCGAAACCATCCATGTCTCCCAGCAGGGTTTCGGCAGAACCGTAATGCGCTGCGCTGACTACGGCTTGCCTGCGCTGGGATACGTCACCGCATACTCCGACCTCGTCGAGCAGCTTGCCGGCCGCACTCCCGTGAGTGCGGAATCCTTGAGAGACTGGAAATCGGCTGGCGATCAAGTTGTCCTGCAGTTGTCTCGCGGCGAAAAGGAAGCCGGCATGCGCGCTCGGCTGCTCGTGCTCGCCGACGGCGGCCAGAATCGCCACGCCCGGCAAGTGAGAGACTATCGGCAGCAGGCCGTCGTCGCCGAAGTCACGGCCGAGGGCCCGCGAGCCGGCGTCGCCTGGGAGCGCTTCACCGCCGAGGGGCCGCTCGCTTTGCTCCCGTTCAGGGACCACTACGCACTGGTCTGGAGCGTGCGCCCGGCGACCGCCGCCGAGTTGCTCGGGTTTTCCGATTCGGATTTCCTCGCGCGGCTGCGCGAAGTCTTTGGCGGAAGGCTCGGAAATTTCGGCTCGGTCGGCCCCCGCTCGACCTTCCCGCTTTCTCTGCGCCAGAGCAAGATCAATCCCGCACCCGGAGTTCTTGCGATCGGAAACGCCGCGCAAACGCTGCACCCGGTTGCGGGCCAGGGACTCAATCTCGGCCTGCGCGACGCGTGGGAACTGGCTCAGATGTTGCTTGATGCTCCGAAGGAAGAAATCGGGGCGCCCGGTTTTGTCGCTCGCTATTCACGTGGACGCCGTTTCGACCGCTACGCCGGAATCGGGTTCACCGATTTTCTGGTGAGGATATTCTCGAATTCTCTTGCGCCACTCGCGCTGGCACGCGGCGCGGGCTTGGCCGCGCTCGATGTCCTTCCGCCCGCGCGGCGCTTTCTCGCCCACCGCATGATCTTCGGCGCTCGCGCGCTACCCTGAAGCCGCGCGGCGCGCTTTCCGCGCTGCGGGAACAACAAAATCCGCCGTTGACTGTCGCGCAAAGCGCCGGAGCGCTTCCCTAAGCGCTCATGTTTAGGTATAAAATTGCGCTCCTTCCAGAAAAATTTCCGTGATAGTCGATGCGAATCGGTTCGCGCACTTTGCGCAATAATCTTTTTGTCGCGCCGATGGCCGGGGTCACGGACCGTCCCTTCCGACAGCTGTGTAAGAAGTTCGGCGCGGGTCTGGCCGTGTCCGAGATGGTGGCTTCGAACTCGCTGCTGTGGGGCAGCGAGAAAACCCGCCGACGCGCCAATCACGAGGGCGAAGTCGAGCCGATCTCGGTGCAGATCGCCGGGGCGGATCCGGACATGATGGCCGAGGCCGCCCGCTACAACGTGGAGCGGGGCGCGCAAATCGTCGACATCAACATGGGCTGCCCGGCGAAAAAAGTCTGCAACACCCTCGCCGGTTCCGCTCTCCTCAAGGATGAGCCCCTGGTCGGGCGCATTCTCAAAGCCGTGGTGAAGGCGGTGAATGTACCCGTCACGTTGAAATTCCGCACGGGCTGGGATACGGGCAACAAGAACGCCCTGATGGTCGCGAAGATCGCCGAGGAAAGCGGCGTGCAGCTTTTGTCCCTGCACGGCCGCACCCGTGCCTGCGGCTTCTCCGGCCGGGCCGAGTACGACACGATCCGCGAAGTCAAACGGTCCACGCGTTTGCCCGTTGTGGCAAACGGCGACATCACCACGCCCGAAGAGGCGAAGCATGTGCTCGAGTACACGGGTGCCGACGGCATCATGATCGGTCGCGCGGCGCAAGGGCGGCCCTGGATTTTCCGCGAGATCTCACACTATCTTTCGACCGGCGAGAAGCTCCCGCACCCGCTGGTCTCCGAAATCCATGCCGTGCTGCTCGCGCATCTGCATGAACTCTACGCATTCTATGGCAGAGAAACGGGGGTCAAGGTCGCGCGCAAGCACATCTCCTGGTATACGAAGGGGCTTGCCGGCTCGGCAAGTTTCCGGCACCACATGAATCAGCTTGAAACCTGTGAAGAGCAACTCGACGCGGTCAATCGTTTCTTCGAGCAGTTCGGGCGCGAGAATCTGCGCCTGCGCTACGAGGTGGAGCTGGCGGCATGAGGCAGACAAACGAGATCGCGGACTGTGTCCGCCGGTCTCTGGAGCGGTACTTCAAGGACCTCGACGGGGCAAAGCCGCGCGCTATCTATGACATGGTACTCAAGAACGTCGAGCGTCCGATGCTCGAGCTCGTGCTCGACCGGGCTGAAGGGAATCAGTCAATCGCCGCGGATATGCTCGGGATCAACCGCAATACCCTGCGAAAGAAAATCCAGTCGCTCAAAATAAAGATGTGAACGGTGATTCCCATCCGGACGGCGCTGGTCAGCGTATCCGATAAGAGCGGCCTTGCCGAGTTTGCGCGCGGTCTCGCCCGATTCAAGATCAAGATCCTGTCGACGGGCGGCACGGCGAAACTTCTCGCTGCGCAAGGCCTCCCCGTAACCGAGGTGGCCGACTATACCGGCTTCCCGGAAATGCTCGACGGGCGGGTGAAAACCCTGCACCCCAGAGTGCACGCCGGCATCCTCGCCAAGCGCAATGCTCCCGAGCACTTGGCCGCGATCAAGGCGGCAGGTATCGAGCCGATCGATCTCGTCGTTGTCAACCTCTATCCATTCGCACAAACCGTCGCGAAACCGATTTGCACTCTCGCCGAAGCGATCGAGAACATCGACGTCGGCGGTCCCGGCATGCTGCGCGCGGCGGCCAAGAACTATGCAGGCGTTGCGGTCGTGACCGACCCGTCCGACTATCCGAAGCTGCTCGCGGAGATGGAGGAACGCGGCGGGGCCCTGAGCGAAGACACGCGCTTCGCTCTGGCCCAAAAAGCCTTCGCCTACAGCGCGGCGTACGAGGCCGCCATTGCCAATTACCTCACGGCAGTTGCGAGCGACGGGAAGCGGGCCCCTTTCCCCGCACGTCTCACGCTCCAGTTCGCAAAAATCGAGGACCTCCGGTACGGCGAGAACCCACACCAGGCGGCGGCGTTCTACCGCGACGGTAATCCCGTTTCCGGCGGGATCGCCGGCTATACCCAGGTTCAGGGGAAGGAACTCTCGTACAACAACGTCGCCGACGCCGACGCGGCCTGGGAGTGCGTGAAGACCTTCGATGAGCCGGCCTGCGTGATCGTCAAGCACGCCAATCCTTGCGGCGCCGCGATCGCAACTTCACCCCGCGAGGCGTACGAGCGCGCCTTTGCCACCGACCCCACGGCGGCATTCGGAGGCATCGTCGCTTTCAACCATGGCCTCGACGCCGCGACAGCTGCAGCGGTATCCAAACAGTTCGTCGAGGTCGTGATCGCGCCCGAGTTCGACGCCGAAGCACGACGGATCCTTGCCGCCAAAGCCAGCGTGCGAGTGCTGTCGGTAGGCCTCGCGCACGCCGCACAGACCTACGACTTCAAACGCGTCGGAGGCGGGCTGCTGGTGCAATCTCCGGACCGCCGTAACGTGGAGGCTTCGGATCTGCGCACCGTCACCCGCTTGAAACCTTCGCCGGGACAGCTTGCCGATTTGCTGTTCGCCTGGCGCGTGGCGAAGTTCGTCAAATCGAACGCCATCGTGTTCTGCGCGGGTGGCCGCACGCTCGGCATCGGCGCGGGGCAAATGAGCCGCGTCGACGCCGCTCGAGTCGCCGCGCTCAAGGCGCAGGAGACGGGACTGTCCCTCGAGGCATCCGTTGTCGCGTCGGACGCATTCTTCCCGTTTCGGGACGGCGTGGAAGTGGTCGCCCGAGCGGGCGCGAAGGCCGTCATCCAGCCCGGTGGAAGCGTGCGCGACGAGGAGGTGATCGCGGCCGCCGACGAGCTCGGGCTTGCAATGGTGTTCACGGGCGTGCGGCATTTCCGGCATTGATCTATGAAGCTTCTGGTCATCGGCTCCGGCGGCAGGGAACACGCGATCGCGTGGCGCCTGGCGCAAAGCCCGCGCATACAAAAAGTCTTCGTCGCCCCGGGCAATGGCGGGACGGCGCGCGAGGCCGGCCTGGAGAACGTCGCGATCTCCGCGATCGACAAGCTGGCTGAATTTGCGCTCGCGGAAAATATTCACCTCACCGTAGTGGGACCCGAGGCACCGCTTGCCGATGGAATCGTCGATCTGTTCCGTTCCAGAAGTCTTCGGATCTTCGGCCCGACTCAGGCCTGCGCGCGGCTGGAGAGCTCCAAGCAGTTCGCCAAGGAATTCATGACCCGCCACCGGATTCCCACCGCGGAGTTTTCGAGCTTCGACGCGCCGAGCGCCGCGCACGCCTATATCGAGGCGCGCGGTACGCCCATCGTCGTGAAGGCGGACGGCCTCGCGGCGGGAAAGGGCGTGATCGTCGCCGTGAGCGCGGACGAAGGGCATCGCGCAGTCGAGAGAATCCTCGTCGAGCGTACCATGGGCGCTGCGGGTAACCGCGTCGTGATCGAAGAATTCCTGGAGGGCGAAGAGGCGAGCTTCATCGTGCTGGCGGACGGCGAGCACGTGCTCCCGCTTGCGACAAGCCAGGATCACAAGCGCCTCATGGAGGGCGACAGGGGACCCAATACCGGCGGCATGGGCGCGTACTCTCCGGCGCCGGTGGTGACTCCCGAGCTGCACGCGCGAGTGGTGCGCGAGATCATCCAGCCCGTTCTCGCGGGAATGGCCCAGGAAGGCTACCGCTACACCGGGTTCCTCTACGCCGGCCTTATGATCGACGGCTCGGGCAACCCCCGAGCGCTGGAGTTCAACTGCCGCCTCGGCGATCCTGAAACGCAGCCGATCATGCTGCGCTTGAAAAGCGACCTGTTCGAGTTGATCGAGAGCGCCATGGAGGGGAAGCTCGACCGCGTCAAGGCGGAATGGGACCGCCGCGCCGCGCTGGGGGTGGTTCTTGCGGCCCCGGGTTATCCGGACGCGCCGAAAAAGGGCGATGTGGTGACGGGACTTCCCGCGACGGGAGAAGACTTTCGGGTGTTTCACTCGGGCACGGCGTTGAAAGATGGCGCCATCGTTACCAGCGGCGGGCGCGTGCTGTGCGTGACTGCCATGGGAGATTCGATCAAGGCGGCGCAACGGCGCGCGTACGAAGTCGTGGAAGGCATCCGTTTCGACGGCATGCAGTATCGGCGCGACATCGGACACCGCGCCGTTGCCGCACGAAGATCTTGACCTGTGAATCGGTTCGATGAACCCGGCTGCGGTCCACGCTTATCTTCTTGATCTGCAGAACCGCCTTGTCGCGGAGCTGGAGCGTGTCGAAGGACGCAGCTTTCGCCGCGATCACTGGCAGCGGAGCGAAGGCGGCGGCGGTGAGAGCCGCATCATCGAGGGTGGGGACGTATTCGAGCGCGGCGGCGTGAATTTCTCCCGGGTATACGGAGAGCGGCTGCCGCCCTCAGCGAGCGCCGCGCGGCCGGAGCTCGCCGGCCGTGCCTTCGAAGCTGCCGGCGTGTCGCTGGTACTGCACCCGCGCAATCCTTTCGTTCCGACCGTTCACATGAACATACGCTTCCTGCTCGCGACCAAGCCGCAAAGCGAGCCGGTCTGGTGGTTCGGGGGCGGAATGGATATGACCCCCTACTACGGCTTCGAGGAGGATGCGCGTCACTTTCACGCCACGTGCCGGCAGGCGCTCGAGGCATTTGGGCCCGAGTACTATCCGCGCTTCAAACGCTGGTGTGACGAGTACTTTTATCTCAAACACCGCAGCGAGCCGCGCGGCATCGGCGGGATTTTCTTCGATGATTTGAACGAGAGCGGCTTCGATTCGTGCTTCGAGCTTGCTCGCAACGTCGGCGACCATTTCCTTCCGGCCTACGTTCCCGTTCTGGAGCGCCGGCGCAGCCTTCCCTACGGCGAGCGCGAGCGCGACTTCCAGGCCTATCGCCGCGGCCGCTATGTGGAGTTCAATCTCGTCTATGATCGCGGCACGCTGTTCGGCTTGCAGTCGGCCGGCCGCGCGGAGTCGATATTGATGTCCCTGCCCCCGCTCGCGAAGTGGCGGTATGACTGGAAACCGGACCCCTCGAGCGCGGAAGGAAAACTCTATCGGGATTTCCTGCGACCGAGAGATTGGCTGGGCGAATGATCGGAGAGAGGAGAGCAATGGATACACGCAAGCTCGGAAAAAATGGACCCGCCGTCTCGTCGCTGGGTCTGGGTTGCATGGGAATGACGGGAATCTACGGAGAGCCGAACGAGCCCGAGTCGATCGCGACCATTCACCGCGCCATCGATCTCGGCATCAACCTGATCGTCACCTCGGATGCCTACGGGGCGGGCGCCAACGAAGAGCTGGTCGGGCGCGCGATCAAGGGCAGACGCAACCGGGTGCTCCTCGCCACGAAATTCGGGAACATGGGCCTGAGCGGCTTCAAGCTTCCCGAAGGCCTTTCGGGGGGGCACCCCGGCTACGTGCCGCAGGCCTGTGATGCGTCTCTCAAGCGCCTCGGCGTCGAAGCGATCGACATCTACGGGCTGCATCGCGTCGACCCCAAGGTGCCGATCGAGGATACCGTGGGCGCGATGAAAAAGCTGGTCGAACAAGGCAAGGTGCGCTATCTCGCGCTCTCCGAGGCGGGCGCGGCCACCCTGCGGCGCGCGCACAAGGTGCATCCGCTGGTCGCGCTCGAGACCGAGTACTCGCTGTGGTCGCGCGACGTGGAAAAGGACATCCTCCCCGCCTGCCGCGAGCTCGGCGTCGCATTTATGGCGTACTCGCCCCTTGGCCGCGGGTTCCTTACGGCGACGATCAAGACGCTGGGCGCGCTGCAGCCGAAGGATCGCCGTCGCGATCATCCGCGCTTCAGTCCCGACAATCTCAAACGCAACGTCGGGCTGCTGCAACCGCTCGAATCGATCGCCGCTGCCCACAAGGTCACACCCGCGCAGGTGGCGCTCGCCTGGGTGCTCGCTCAAGGGCAGGACGTGGTGCCGATCCCGGGAACAAAACGGCGCAATTACCTGGAGCAAAACGCGGCTGCAGCCGGCATGGCTTTGAGCGCCGCGGAAATCGCGCAACTCGCGAGAACGTTTCCTCCCGGGGTTGCCTCGGGCACGCGCTATCCGGAGATGCAACTCGCCGGGCTGGGCATATGAACCTCCCCGGGCCGGTCTCAGTCCAACGCCCGTGGGGCCGACCCGAGGTTGGCGCTCGCGCGAAAATGCCGGTTGGCTTCTTCGATTCGCCCGCCGCGCTCGAAAAGCCGCGCGAGCGCGACGTGTGCCGCTTGCGTCGGCTGCGTGGCAAGGCTCGCTTCCAGGTAACTTTGAGCCTTTCCCCACAGCTCGCGCTGCACGCATAGGCGGCCCAGCGTCAACAACAATTCCGCTTCTCCCGGGCGCTCGCTCAACCATCGTTCGGCCCGCTCGAGCCGCTCGAACGCATCCTCGTCGGTGCATTCCCCGTAGAGCAGGGCGAGCGCGCCGTCCCAGTCCCTCGCGAGCGCTTCCTCGATGATTCGGTGGGCCTTGCGACAATCTCCGAGCTCGATGAAGGCGCGCGCGGCCGCGGCCGCTACCTTGGGACGGACGCGCTCGGAGCGCGGCGTGTCTTCCCAATGCCGGGCGAGGCCTTCCCGATCGGCGCGCTTGCGCGACAGTATCGCGATGTGGGCGTTGACCCGCACGTTATCGAGGGCTTCCGGGGGCATTGCATCCCGTTTCTCCAGCAAATGCGCCACGCGCAGGACCTCCTCCCAATTTGCCATGCCCTGCTCCGCGCGCAGCGACAGCAACAGTCCCTCAACATGCCGAGGCCGGCCCGCGTTCAGTTCGCGCAGCACGGCCTGCGCTTCGACGAAACGCCGTTCCTCCAGCAAGAGCTCCGCCGAAGTCATCAAACGCGCAAGACGCCACTCGCTGTCCCCTTCCTTCGCCCGTTCGAGCCACTGATCGCGCCGGCCGAATTGCCGCAACCTCTGCGCCGCACGCGCCGCAACAAGACTCGCGAGACCCGGCGCCGCGCCCAGCTGGGTCGCTCCCGAGGCGAGTTTCTCAGCCCGGACAAATTGGCCCTCGAAGAGCGCCTGAATCGCCTCCAGCTCAGCTGCGCGTCCTTTTTCGTCCCGTCTTCGTTCGCGAAAAGCGCGCACGTACGAAGGAAGCCTCAGGGCATGCCACCCTACTCTGAGCAGAAAGTACCCGGCCGCGAAGACAACGATCAGAAGAATGGCGAGCAGGTTGAGCGAGATCTCGGCGCGCCACGGATGCAGCACGAACAGCGCGTAACCGCCGTGGCCTCGCATTGCCAGCGAAAGCGCCACGGCGAGCGCCGACAAGACAAGCAGCCACAGCAATCCTCTCATCGCCCGCCCTGCTGCCGAACGGATTTGTAGCCGCGCACGGCCGCAAGGCTTTCGCCGATCGTCGGAAAGGAGGCCCCTACAGTGCCCGAGCCGAGCTGTTTCAGGATCACGGCCATCGCCGCGGCGGCCCGCGAACGCGTGTCGAAGTATCGCTCGAGCCAGTTTGCAGCGACCTTCACGTCGCTGCGGTAAGCAGTTTCATCGCGCGCGAGGAGCGCGAGACGCGCGTTCAGCAAGCGCAGTTTCAGGTTCTCGCGCAAGAAAAACGCCTGCGGCGGGCTGAGCAACGCCGGGTCGGCGCCTTCCACGTTTTGTATCCTGACGAGCTGCTTGAGCTCGCCGAGCAGCTCCGCGACCAGCCTTTCCCAGAACCCATCCGACTCGCGCTTGGCGACGGCCGTCGCCTGCGGGCGCGCGTCCTGAACGAGCGGTAGAGAATCCACGCCCCCGATCAGCTGATCCAGCTTCACCACGAGTCCCGGAACATCCAGGCTGGGCGCGGTTTTCAGGCGTTCGATGTCCCGGGCGAAGACCTTGCGCAACGGCAGGAACTGCGGGCGGCCCGGGCGCGCCAGGCGTGCGTCGGCCGTCTGCAACGCGGCCAAGGCCACCTGGACGTTACCGGTGAGCTGCAGTTGCTGCGAGGCAATGGTGAGGACCTGCTCGATTTCGGCGAGGACCCATTCGTCGCGACTGCGCGACAGCTCCTGGTAGAGCGCCTCGAGGCCGATCTGATGATTCTGAAATTCCGCGAACTTCACCTCGATCTGCGCGAGTTTCGCCTGCGCCTCGCGACCCGCTTCTTGTGCTTGTCTCGCGGCGAGGCGCGCATCGCGGCTGTCGGATTCGCTTTCGCGCACGCGCTGGGCAAGCTCGTCGCGCAACGCGTCGATCCGGTTCCGACCGTCGTACCACTGCCAAACGAAAACGAGCGCGACCAGCCCGAACGCGACAGCCGTCGGCGAAATGCGCCAGGCTTTGCGCTTCGAAGCTCGCTCGGTCGCGGATGCGGGCGGGGTGTCGTTTTCCATGCGTGAGCCGACTACGGATGAGAGGCGATCATACTTTAGCAAAAAAAGCGGCCATCTCCGCTACAGTGCGATCGTCGCCGCGCCCGGTCACGACGATCTCCCGCACGTCGAGCTTCCGCGCAGCAAGCGCGATCCGCGGATGCGGCACAAACACCGGGGTCGCGCGCAAGTATCCACGGCCGGTCGGGCCCAGCATGTCGAAGAAATTCGCCAAGCCTTCGGCGCTGGCGATAGCGACCGCTTCGACCCCGCCGCCTTGCCAGCGGGCGAGCAGGGATCCTGCATCGGCGTCGGGCCGCGCGCGGCGGTAGCATTCGGCGTACTCGACTCGCGCGCCCCGCTCTTCGAGTCTCGTTCGCAGCCACTCGCGTCCGCCCTGCCCGCGAAAGATCACGATCGAGCGCCCTTGCAGATCCTGCAGCTCGGGAAGCGCGGCGAGCGCCTCGCTGTCGGCTTCGCCGGCGGGTGCTATCACCGCATGGATCCCCTGTTCCTCGAGTGCTCTTGCGGTTCCGACCCCCAGAGCGGCCACACGCAGCCCCTCCGGCCAGTTCCGGCTCGCGCTCACGAGTCCGTGCCCCCGTACCGCTGCGGTCGGACTGACGAAAATCGCGAGCTGAAAACCGTCCAGACTCGCGATGAGGTTCGAGACTGCGCCAGGATCCTCAGGAGGCAGGATCTCGATCGTGGGAAAGAGAATCGGGTCTCCGCCCGCCATACGGATCCGCTCGGCAAGCGCTAGAGCGTGCTCGCGCGGGCGAGTGACCACGATACCGCGGCCCGAGAGCGGTCCCGCCTTCATGATAAGGATGCAAGAATCGCGTCCGCGCCCAGAGTTCGCAGTTGCGTCGCGAGCATCTCGCCCAGTTTTTCCGCGGCCGCGATCGGGCCGCTCAATTCAGCGCGCACCGCCCTGCTGCCGTTAGGCATCGCCACGAGACCCCGCAAACGAATCTCCCCTCCTTTTGGCACGCCGTACGCAGCGAGTGGCAGTTGGCAACTCCCCGACAATGCGCGGCTCAGCGCGCGCTCGGCTCGCACGCACGCGGATGTGGCGGCATCGTCAAGGGGAGCGAGCCACCGCCGCAGATCGCCGCGATCCTCCCGGCACTCGATCGCGAGCGCCCCTTGTCCGGGCGCGGGCAGGCTCTGTTCCGGCTCGAGCATCGCGCGGATTCGCGCAGCAAGGCCGAGCCGCTTGAGGCCTGCCGCAGCGAGCACCAATGCCTGGAATTCCCCCCGATCGAGCTTCGCCAGGCGTGTGTCCAGATTGCCGCGCAGCGCCTTCACCCCCAGCGTTGGATAACGCTCGCGCAACTGCGCCTCGCGCCGCAGGCTGGAAGTCCCGACGATGGCTCCCGGCGGTAGCGCCTCCAGGCTCTCGCTCAGGTTGGACACGAGGCAATCTCGCGGATCCTCTCTCGGGGGAATGGCCGCCAGGCAAAATCCCTGCGGCATACGCACCGGAACGTCCTTCGCGGAGTGCACGGCAAGATCGGCCCGCCCGTCCTCGAGCGCGGCCTCGAGCTCCTTTACGAAAAGCCCCTTGCCGCCGATTTGAGCGAGGGGCCGATCGACGATCTGGTCGCCTCGCGTGGTGATGCCGAGGATGCTCACCTCGCAATGCGGATACAGGCGCTTGAGCTCGCCCGCGACGTGCTCGGACTGCCACATCGCGAGCCGGCTCCTGCGCGAGGCAATGACGATTCGTTCAGACATCTGACTCAACGTTTGTTCCCTAGCTTACCAGCGACTTGACCTGCGCCCATTGCCTGCGGCTCACCGGCAGCTTTTCCTCGACGCCCTCCAGGACCACGGACCATCCGACTTCGCCTTCGGTTTCGGCGCCGCGCTCGACCCCGCGGATCGATCGCCGCGCCACCAGACAATTGCGATGAATCCGCACGAACACGCCGCCAAATTCCTGCTCGAGTTGCGTCAGCGACTCCTCGACCAGGTACTCGCCGCCATGGGTGCGCAAAGTAACGTACTTGAGCTCTGCTCTCAGGTAGACCACGTCCGAGACCCGGACAAGGGTCATGCGCCCGCGCTCGGCGACGCTGAAGTAGCGCCGCGGGGCCGGATCGATGCTCTCGAGCACCCCGCGGGTGAGCCGCGCGCCGGTCGCGGCTTTCTTCAAGGCCGTGAGCAGCCGTACCGCGCGAACCGGCTTGGTCAGGTAGTCCACGGCGTTGACCTCAAACGCCTCGACTGCGTAGCGATCGTGAGCGGTGACGAAAATCACGGCGGGCGGCCGCTCCAGGACCTGCAGATGCCTTGCGAATTCGATTCCGCTCATTTCAGGCATGTGGATGTCGACCAGGACCACCTCCGCTTCACTGGCGGTGACGACTTGCAAGCCCTCCACGCCGTTCGCCGCTTCGCCCGCAACGGTGTGCGGCAGCTCCACGCGGCAGTCCTCCAGAAGCTCGCGCAGACGGTTGCGCGCCGGTTCCTCGTCGTCGACGATGACCACCCGGAGCGCGGTCATAGGCTGGTGCGATAAGGCATCGCGATACCGATCTCGTAGCGGCCGTCGGCGATGCGCGTATCGAGGCTTGCCTCGACGTCGAAATGGAGTTGCAGGCGCTCGCGGATGTTGGCGAGCGCCATGTGATTCCCCTGGCGATGTTGATAGTCCTCGTGGTACGGATTCGCCAATTGCAACCAGAGGCGGTCGTCCCGGCGCTCGATGCGCACCTCGATCACGCCGGGCGCGATTCCCGGCTCTATTCCGTGATAGACCGCGTTTTCCACCAGGGGCTGCAGGAGCATTGGCGGCACCAGAGCCTCCTCGATGGCTGGATCGAGCCGCCAGTCGACCCGGAGCCGATTCCCCAAGCGCAGCTGCTCCAGGTTCAGATATTGACGGCACAAAGAGAGCTCCTCTCCGAGAGCGATCAGCTGGCGGTTGTCCACCATGACCGTGCGGAACAGCGCCGCGAGATCTTCCAGAGCACCCTCTGCGCGCTTCGGATCCTTGCGAATCAGCGAGAGCACGGCGTTCAGGGTGTTGAAAAGGAAATGCGGACGGATGCGGGCCTGAAGCGCCTGCAGCCGCGCCTCGGAGATCGCCGGCGAAAATGCGCGGTTGCGAAGATGGAAATACCACGCGATCGCTCCCGTCCCCAGCGCCGCATGGCCGAGACTCCAGACGAGTTCGCGCCACTCACCGCTTCCGCCGAGCAGGGTTTGGAGCGGAAAGAGCGCGGCGGTCACCGCAAGCACGATCGCGAGCACCGCCAGCAGGCCGTGGACATAGGCGAGCCGCTCGAGGAGCGTCGACCCGGCATAAAGGAAGATGACCACGACGAGCAATATCGGTTCGAGCGAACCCGCGATTTCGGTGACTCTTGCGGCGAACTCGCCGATCTCCCGCGAGCGCGCCAGGGCGAAAAGCAAGGCGAGCGCGTTGACCGAAACGAGGATGCGCGACATCACGCCCAGATTGCGGAAGTTCGGCAGGGCGTCGGGCAGGTCGTTTTGCCGTATACTTTGCACTTTTGTGCGGACGCAAAAGTCGACGCTTGCGGCGGTGGGCCGCGCGCTTCACGACTTCTGGCATTTTACAGTCAACCATGGCAGCGAAACCCAAGCCCGGCAAGAAACTCTGGTCCGGGCGGTTCGCCGAACCGGTATCCGAGCTCGTCAAGCGCTACACCGCCTCGATCCGTTTTGACCGGCGCCTTGCGCCCCAGGACATCCGGGCGTCGCTCGCACACGCGCGCATGCTTCGAGCCGTCGGGGTATTGAAGCCGGCGGATCTCAAGGCGATCGAGCGAGGCCTCTCCAGGATTTCCCGCGAAATCGAAACGGGACGCTTTCGCTGGTCGCTGGAAGCCGAGGACGTCCACGTCAACATCGAGCGGCGCCTGATCGCTCTCGTAGGAGAGGCGGGCAAGCGCCTGCACACCGCACGCTCGCGCAATGACCAGGTCGCAACCGACCTGCGCCTGTGGCTGCGTGAGGCGATCGACGAGATCGGCGGCCTGGTGCAAAAGCTGCAGCGGGAGCTCCTCGATCAGGCGGAAAGGCACGCCGCCACGGTGATGCCGGGTTTCACCCACCTGCAGGTCGCGCAGCCGGTGACTTTCGGGCATCACCTGCTCGCGTACTTCGAAATGCTCGAGCGCGATCGATCCCGCCTTGCCGACTGCCGTCGGCGCGTGAACTGCCTCCCGCTCGGCGCCGCGGCGCTTGCCGGAACCTCCTTTCGGATCGACCGCGCGAGGGTCGCGCGCGAGCTGGAGTTCGAGGCGGTGAGCGGAAACTCCCTCGATGCGGTGTCCGATCGCGACTTCGCGATCGAATTCTGCGCCTGTGCGGCGCTTGCGATGGTCCATCTCTCGCGCTTATCCGAGGAACTGATCCTGTGGAGCAATCCGCGTTTCGGCTTCGTCGCCCTGGCGGACCGTTTTTGCACCGGCTCGTCCATCATGCCCCAGAAGAAAAATCCCGACGTTCCGGAGCTCGCGCGCGGCAAGACCGGAAGGGTTGCCGGCGACCTCGTCGCGCTGCTCACCTTGATGAAAGGACAGGCCCTCGCTTACAACAAGGACAATCAGGAGGACAAGGAGCCGCTTTTCGACGCAGTCGATGCTCTGCGCGACACGCTCGCCGTTTTCGCCGAATTGATCGCCGGCATCCAAGTCAATGCGGCCGCGATGCGCACCGCGGCGAAAGAAGGCTTCGCCACCGCGACCGACTTCGCCGACTACCTGGTGAGAAAGGGACTCGCGTTTCGCGAGGCCCACGAGGCGGTGGCGCGGGCTGTGCGCTTCGCGGAAAAAGCCGGGCTGGGTCTGGAGCAGCTTCCGCTCGAGGAGTTGCGCCGTTTCTCCCCTAAAGTCGATAGAGACATCTACCGCGTGCTCACGCTCGAGGGCTCGGTCGCCAGCCGCTCGCACGTCGGCGGAACGGCGCCCGCGCAAGTGCGTGCCGCGATCAAGCGCGCGCGCAAATTGCTGAAGGCCGCCACGGCACCGTGATCCCGCAGTGATGGGCGGCCCATCGGGAGAGCTTCTCGCCGCACTCCAGACATCCGTTTCAGATGTCGCGGGCTCGTTCCGAATCGAGCGCACGACGCCTGTCACGGGAGGTTGCATCCACCGATGCTGGCTACTCGAGGGCGGTGGTCGCAGATACTTTGCCAAAACGAACGCCCGCTCGGAGCTCGACAATTTCGCCGCCGAGGCTGACGGCCTCGCTGCGCTTTCCGCGGCCGGCGCCCGAGTTCCTATGCCGGTGTGTCAGGGACAAGCCGGCGAGCAAGCATTCCTGGTGCTCGAGCACCTTGAGCTGCGCGGAAACGGCGATTACGCGGCTCTCGGGCACTCGCTCGCCAAGGTGCATTCAATCAGCGGCGAATCCTTCGGGTGGCGGCGCGACAACTACATCGGGAGAACGCCGCAGCTCAATCGGCGCTCGCCGTCATGGAGCGACTTCTGGCGCGAGGCGCGGCTCGGACCTCAGCTCGAGCTGGCGAGGAAAAACGGCTGCGGGAAAAGTCTCTTGAGAAAGGGGGCGCAGCTTGCGGAAGCGGTACCCGGGCTGCTTTCAGAACATGCGCCCGCCGCATCGCTCCTGCACGGCGATCTCTGGTGTGGAAATGCCGGCTTTCTGGCCGACGGCACGCCGGTGCTTTTCGACCCCGCGGTTTACCGGGGAGACCGAGAAGCGGACCTTGCTATGACCGAGCTGTTCGGCGGATTCCCACAGGCTTTCTATTCCGCCTACGCGGAAGTAGCGCCCCCAGCTCAAGGTTACGCAGTCAGAAAGACGCTGTATAACCTGTACCATGTGCTCAACCACGCAAATTTGTTCGGCGGCGGCTACGCGGCGCAGGCCGAGCGGATGATCGAGCGCCTCCTTGCCGAGCTGCGGTAAGGCGATCAGTCTTCCAACTAGGAGGTGGTTTTTTCTCCGGTGAGAAGCTTCTGCAACTCGCCGGACTGATACATCTCGCGCAGGATGTCGGAGCCGCCCACAAACTCTCCGTTGACGTAGAGCTGGGGGATGGTGGGCCAATTGGCATACTCCTTGATGCCCTGGCGGATTTCCGGTTCTTCGAGCACGTTGACGGTAAAGAGTTTCTCGACCCCGCAGGCCTTCAGGATCTGCACCGCGTTGGCGGAGAAGCCGCACTGTGGAAACTGCGGGGTCCCCTTCATATACAGAACGACCGGATTGCCGGTGACTTGCTGTTTGATGCGTTCTTGCGCGTCCATGTTGAGTCCTTGAGTCCTTCAATACCTGATAAAACTTGTCGGGAATTGTACCGCCCGCTCAAAACGCGGTCAACCGCGCCAAACCCCCGCGCACGCGCGCGGCAATCCCGCGAGGTCGTTGAAATCGGCCACCGCGGCGTAACCCAGTGCGCTCAAGAGCTCGACGCAGCGATCTCTCTGGTCGTAGCCATGCTCCACGAGCAAAGAGCCGCCCGGCCGGAGCCGGTTTTGCGCACTCGCTGCAATCTCCCGGATGCAGGCCAGCCCGTCCTCGCCGCCGACCAGGGCAAGTCGCGGCTCGAAGCGCAGGTCGCCGCGTTCCAGATGAGCGTCTCCCGCTGCGACGTAGGGCGGATTCGAGACGATCAGATCGAATTGCTCCGGTCCGAGCGCGTCAAACCAGTCGCTGAGCACAAAGGCGATTTCAGCCCCGTGGTCGCGCGCGTTTCGCCGCGCGAGAGCGAGGGCCGTTTCCGAAACGTCCGTGGCTACGATCCCAAGCCCGGGCCGTTCGGTCGCAAGGGCGATGGCAATCGCTCCGCAGCCCGTTCCGAGTTCCAGCACGCGCGCCGGCGCACCTGAGGAAAGGCGCTCGAGTGCGAGCTCGACCAGGTGCTCGGTTTCGGGTCGAGGGATCAACACGTCCGCGGTCACCCGCAGTGCCAGGCCGTAGAATTCCCGCCAGCCGGTAATGTGGGAAACGGGTTCGCCCGCGCGCCGTCGGGCGAACCGAGCGTGCGCGGCACGCTCCCTCGACGAATCGATCGCTT
>WNEZ01000601.1_pt1 | contig 29111 bp, 21 predicted proteins | sample 5400521 | NCBI WGS metagenome assembly WNEZ01 (sample SAMN13153339, study PRJNA577476) | soil metagenome | isolation source: 120 cm saprolite under Douglas fir tree site 2 hole 1 replicate 1 | place: USA:California | collected 2015-04-18
TGGACTGGAGCCCATGTGGGTGGCGTTCCAGGACGGCGACGGCGCCTGGACTCGGGCGCTACCGACGACTTCCAGTGGCAACGTCGTCTTTCAGGCCGCGATCGCGTCGCCGCGGGCCGGCATCGCAACCGTCTTTCAGGGGGGCGTAGGACTTACCAGCCTGCAAGTCCTGTTTGGGACTCCGGAAGAGCTCGGGAGCGTGGGGTTCACCAATCCACGGTTCTGCGGTCCTGCCGTAGTGAAGTCATTGCACGGGAGCGTGGCAGGATTGGATACCAACGAATTCGCGATCATCCGGGGAGGCTTCGATGCGGCGGCGCTCGCGCACAGCGCCAGCGGCGGCGAGTTCGTGCTCCAGGTCCTTCCTCCTGGTCCGCAGGACATCCTCGCGACGCGAGTCGTGAGAACCAACGGCATTGACTCGATTCCCCAGATGATTCTGCGACGCGGCATCGATCTTCCCGACGGCGCGACGCTGCCGGTCCTCGATTTCAGCGCGCCAGAAGCGTTCGCGCCCGCGGTGGCGAACGTGTCGCTGTCCGGAATCGGTGTCGGCGGCGCGGCCATCTCCACGCGCCTGATCACCAGCACTTTCAATAGTACGTTTGGCGTCGTCACCGGCCAGGACATTGGAACGACCCGGCCGTACTTCGTCGTGCCGGAGGCGCGATTGCTTCCGGGCGATCTGCAGGTGCTGTTTGCCTCAGGTCACGGGGCAGTTCCGAACAGCGTGCGGAGCGCCGGCCGCTTCTTCCATGCCGTCCAGGACTACACGATCGCGCTCGGCGCAGATGTGATCCCGCCGACGTTCAGCACGATCGCGACGCTACCAACGCTCCGGCTGCGCGCGCGCTTCGTGAATCAAAGCGAGTATGGCCTCCGGACGTCGGTGACGTTCCAGGAAGACAGCACGCGCCTGGTCAGTGTGTCGATGACACAGGATTACGCGCTCCAGGTGGGTGGTGTCTACGACCTTGTCATTCCCGAGCTGACCGGTGTCGAGGGATTTCAGCGTGGATGGGCACTCTCTCAAGGCAGCTCACTGCGATGGTCCGCGGTTCGAGCGGGTGGAACGCTCGACCTGGGCTTCGACGTCGTACCGTTCGATGGAGCGACTCAGCGAGCAGCGTTCGTCTCCGATGTGCTGACGCCTTAACGCGGCTAGTGCAGTGCACGCACCAGCGCACCGGGCGTCCCGAACGCGCGCTTGAAGAGTCTGGTGAAATGCGCCTGATCGGCGAACCCGGTGCGCTGCGCGATGTCCGACAAGCTCGCACCGGTCGTCTCTAGCAGGCGCCGGGCGCGCTCGAGCCGGCGCGCCAACAAGTATTGATGTGGCGCGGTGCCGAGCGACTCTTTGAAGGCGCGCGCGAAATGCGCCGGCGAGAGGCCGGCTTCGCCGGCGAGGGTCTCGATCGTCAACCGAGCGTCGAGCGCGGCATCGATCAGCTCGAGCACGCGTCGCCTGGCCACCGCCGACAATCCCCCGCGCGCCCGCAGCGGTCGAGGCTGTTGGACGCCGGCGTGACGCAGCAGCAAATGGCCGAGCCCGGCCGTGACGGCTTCGACCAGGGCCAGCCCACCCGCATTACGACTGTCCGCTTCGTCTCTGAGCGTCAGCATGAGATGCCGGATCTGCGGCGACTGCACCGCGTAGGTGCGCCGCAGGCGCATGGGCGCGACGCTATCGAGCGACGGAGTCACAAGTCGCGCGAGGTGCAGCGGATCGAGCGCGACGCGCAGATAACGCAGCGTGCTGTTAAGGCGCAGCGTGATGGGCATCGTGCTGGGGCTGATCCAGAGACTCTCCGGCGGAACCGTGAACTGCTTGAATCCGTGCGACTCCTGGACCTCGAGCTGGAGCGGCGCCCGGTCGAGGTTCAGCGACAGATAGTGCTGATCGCCTACGAGATCGTCGACCGCCGACACGTCGTTGCGCCCGGCCTCCACGCGCACGCCGGGCCAGTCCAACGCCTGGCTGGTCACGATCGCGGAGTGACTGTCGCGGCGCGTGAGGCGGCCGCGCGTCACGATCGACTCGAGGAGGATGGATCCGGACATGCAGCACGAACATTCAAAATTGCGCGCCGGTTCCGCTCAATACTGCGCACCGCTTCCGTTTGAACTTGATCGCACCACATACCAGGCGGAAGAATGTTTACGCTCAAGACTCGCTTCACCGTCGTTACGTTGGCAGGTGTACTCGTCGGCTGCGGCAGCGGTTACGGTTCGACGGCGGCGCCTCCTCCACCGGCAAACACGGTCGCGGCAACGGACGGGCTGACGTTCACGCCCGGAACGCTGCGCGTGAGCGCCGGCGACATTGTCAGGTTCACGTTCGGATCCGTGGCCCACAATGTTTTCTTCGCGGCGCAGACCGGTGCCCCGGCGGATATCGGCGGCACCAATGCGAACGTGGCGGTCGAGCGGACGTTTGCGGTCGCCGGCACGTACACCTACACGTGCCACATCCACCCGCAGATGCACGGAACGGTCGAGGTTCAGTAGACTCGGGACCCGGAAACCAATCGAGGCCGGGAGCAATCCCGGCCTCGATTCGTTTCGCGCAACCAGCAGATCAGATACTCGAGCTCGTGAGCGTCGGTCGCTTCTCGGTCGGCGCGACCCTCAGCCGGATCCACATCCCCGCCAGGCCATGGCCGGGCACCGCGCAGAAGATCATGTACGATCCCGCCTTGTTCGCCACGAATCGCACCGAGTCCGTCTCGCCCGACCCGAGACCCTGCAGCAGCCGCCCCTGCACCGTCGTCGCGCGCGGGAAGGCCGGCGGCTCAACAGGGCCTGCCGGCATCGGTTTCGTCGTATCGACGACCTCGGCGGAGTGCGGGAGATTCGCATCGTGATTGACGAACCGGAGCACGACGGTCCAGTTCAGGGGAACCGTCAACGTCAGCTTCCCATCGTTGAACCCGTTGAAGTTCAAGCCGCCGTTCAGCTGCGTCAGGCCGGCGGTCAATTGGAAAGTGGCGGTCTTCGCCGTCGTGTCGACGGTGAGCCAGTTGCAGTCGATCTGCGGCTGCGTCGTGGGACTTTGGGCCACGCAGATCGGCGCCGAGAGCAGGAGCAGGGCGATGACGCTCGAAAGTTTTGTCATGGATCCAAACTACCTACCGACCGGCGCCGACGGAAAGACCCACATAAAAGTTCCGACCTGGTGCCGGCTCGTAGAAGCGATCGCGCGCCGCGTTGATCACCACGGAGCTGACATATAGATGATTGAAGGCGTTGTTGATCCCCACAAACGGCGCGAGCCGCATTCCGGCGGTCGTTCCCTCCCAGCCGACGCGCACATTCGTCGACCACCACGGCGCGGCGCGCGTGCTCAGCGTATCGCTCACGAGGTATCCAGACGAACGAGTCTGCTGCACCTCCGCCCACGCCCCGTGAAATGCCGCCGGCTGCGCCCCCAACGTGAGATTGAGCCAGTTTGGCGGGATTCCGGGGAGCGCCCGCCCATCCAGCGTGTGGACGATCGTGTCGCTGACGGTAAACGAGTATCGGCGATAGCGGTAATCCGCGTAGGTCCAGACCGCATTGAGCCGCACGCCGGGCACGATCGTGAGATCGCTGCTGACCTCGACGCCACGGTGGCGCGTGCTGCCGGCATTGCGATAGTAGAATCGCGGCGCCTGGATCTCGTAGGGGATGAGCGCGTCACGCACGTCGGCTTGGAAGACGGCAACGGTGAACCCGAGCCGGTGCCCACTCCCCAGGGACCCCCGCGCGCCGACTTCGTAGTTCCGCGCGTGCTGCGGCTTGAGATCCGGATTGAACCCCCCGGTCCCGGTCGCCGAATTGGCCAGCTCGGTGGTGGTTGGTGTCTCGAACGACGATCCGACGTTGGCATACAGCGTCGCCCGACTCGAGGGATTCACGGCAATCCCGAAGGATCCGGAGAGCGCCCGCATCAGCCGGTCGCCCGAGTCATCCGGGTTGGACGGTGGCGTGATCAGGTGATCCTGCACGGCGAACTTCACCCAATCGTATCGCAGTCCCGCGGTGAGCGTCGTGCGCGAAGAAAGCTCGAGCGCACTCTGGACGAACGGTCCGATTTCCGTGACGTGCTCCAGCTGATCGAGCGAGCGGACGGTGTCGGCCTTGGCGGAGTCGCCGGGCGTGTTGAGATAGTTGAAGTTCTTCCGGTCGTCGCGTTGGCGCTGGAAATCGAACCCCGCGGTGAGCCGGTGCACCAGGGAGCCGAGTGGCATCGGAGAGGTGACGCTGACGCGGGCGCCATAATCGACGCGATCGAGATCGATGTACGTCGTGGTGATCGGGTTTTGGAGATTGCGCGTGAGTCCAAAGATCGTGATCGCTGCTTCCCCCCCATTGGTCATCGTGCGGCGCAGCGTGGCGCCGGTCTGGAACTGTGTTACCGCTTTCCCCGCGTTCCGATTGCGGTTCAGCACGGGCACGGTGTCGCGGTTTGCGCGCAGCTCGGCGAGCGTCAGCGAACCTGGATTGTCGGCGCGGGGATTGTCCCCCACGTCCGTCACCAGCGCGAGCGACCAGCGACTGCCCATCGGCAGCTGAACTCGCGCGTTCAGAACGCGCTGATCCGCAGCGCTGTGGTCACGTTCTCCCTCGTAATCGAGGCGTGAGACGGTCAGGAGCGCGCTGCCGCCGCGGATTCGCATACTGGTCGTGGTTTGCCACTTATTCCAGGATCGTCCGGACCGTTGGTCGAACCGGCCCGTCACGAAGCGGGCCTCTTCGTTCAGGTGCGCGACGTCGTGCGGTTTGGTCCAAATGCTGATGACACCTCCCGACGCATTGCCGTAGAGTGCCGACGCCGAGCCGCGCAGCACCTCGATGTGATCGACTTCGCCAAGCTCGAGGTTGGTAAGCTGCCCCTGGCCATCGGGGAGCGTCTGCGGGATGCCGTCCACCAGAATTTTGATCCCGCGCACGGCAAACGCCGAGCGCGCGCCGAAGCCGCGAATCGAGATCCGCTGATCCTGGGAGAAGTTGTACCGGTTCGCGACGAAGACACCCGGGACGTTCGCGAGCGCTTCGTCGAGACCCCACGTTGGCTTGGCGCGGCTGATCGCTGCGCGATCTACCGTGTGAATCGACTGCGGGACTTTGGTGAGCGGGATTTCGGTGCGTGTGACCGAGACGGTGGTCGGCGGCAGGGTGTAGGGCTTGGTGGTGTCCGCGCTCTGGCCGTAGAGCGCCGAAGATGGCACGCATGCCACCACCGCCGCGTACATCGTCCACCGCCCAACGCCAATCATGGGTCCGTTTCTAACGCGTGGCGACGCACGGCGTCAAGAGCCGTGGTCGGCCGTCACATGTCGCAAAGTGGGATGGGTCTTAGATTCGCAGGCATGCGAGTGCGAATCCTCATAGTCGCGGTTGTGGGAGTCCTAGGTTGCGGCGACGGCGCGGGTCCAGGTCTGACGCCGCGGACGTACCTCATGGGCTTCTCGGCGATCCCATCGCGCCTCGATTCGACCGCCGACGTCATCATCGCGATCAACAACTGGGCGCCGCACGCCGACGCCGCGATCATGCACGTGTCGCCACCCTGGGCGGCGATGCTTGGCGGCGCCACGCCCGATTCGGCGGTGCGAACCGTCGAGCTGCCGCTCGCGAACTACTACCGCGGCAAGGGCCTCGCGATCGTGTTTACGGTGGACGCGACCGACGGGCTGAATCGCGCGGCCGAAGCGCCGGAGCTCGTGAGCGCGGGTCGCAGCATCACGGATACGATGGTGCAGCGTCTGTATCGCGAGTGGGTGTTTGCCGTCGCGAATAGAATCCGGCCGGAGTATCTGGGCCTCGCTGCCGAGACCAATCTCATCCGGCAGTTGGCGCCGGATTCCGTGTATCAGGCGCTCGTAGCGATGGCGAACGCGGTCGCTGCAGAAATCCGCGCCAGGCGTTTTCCGGGCAAGCTGTATGTCAGCGTGCAGGTCGAGACGGCGTGGGGCCGGCCGAGCGGACCATATCAAGGAATAACGCAGGACCGCGCCGATTTCCCATTCGTCGAGGCGCTGGGCTTGTCGAGCTATCCCTACCTGGGTGGGTTTGCCGATCCCGAGTCGATCCCGCTGGATTATTACAGTCGAATTCCGCAGGGCACGACGCTGCCGGTGTTGGTCGTGGAGGGAGGCTGGCCGTCAGTCTCGGTTGGCGGTGTGGTGTCTTCGCCCGCGGAAGAAGCGCGATACATCACGCGGCAGGAACAGCTGTTGGACAGCGCCAGGGCCAAGGGCGTGTTCCAACTGACCTTCTACGATCTCGACCTGCGTGGTTTCCCGCCGCTGCCGCCTGGCTCGATTCTTCCGCTGTTCACCCATCTCGGGCTGGCCGATAGCGCGATGAATGCGAAGCCGGCGCTGGCCACATGGGACAGTGTTTTTGCAAGGCCCTACCGATTGCCCTGACACGTAGGCCCCCGGCGTACGCGCCCGCCTATCACTCGCTCTACATCAGCGCGACGCCGGACGGATCCTACCGACGAGCACCGTCACATTGTCCGTGCCGCCGCGTTCATTTGCCAGACTGACGAGATCGCGGCACACCCGTTCCGACGATTGCAGCGTGCGGAGCCGACCGGCGATCTCATCCTCGGTCACGTGCTTGGTCAGGCCGTCGGTACACAGCAACACGATATCGTCCCGCCGTGCGTCGGTCGCGAGCGTCAGCGGCGTCGCTTCCGGTCCTCCCAACGCGCTCGCGAGCACATTGCCGAAGGGAGATTGGCGTGCCTCGGACGGACGCAGCGCCCCCGCCCGCACCAGAGCCTCGGCCACCGTTTGGTCGCGCGTCATCCGTTCCAGACGTCCCTCTCGCAGCCGGAAGCAGCCCGAATCGCCGAGGTGGACGACGTAGGCGCGGGGCCACAGCGCGAACAGCATGGTGAGCGTCGTCGCCCCACCCTTGCCGCCGTATTCGCGTAGGCCCTCTTTCAGCAGAAGGTCGTGTGTCTCCAACACGGCGCGCTCGAGCTGCGCGAGGAATTCGCTTTCCCGGTCCGGATCGAGACGGCGATAGAGGTCGGTCAGATGCGTCACGTAGTGGGCGATCGCCCGGATCACAGTGCCGCTGGCCTGCGCGCCGTCGGGCCGCCCGCCGACGCCGTCCGCCACCAGAAAGACGAAGCCACGCGATTCCGTGACGAGCGGCGTGAGGTCGTCGGGCGGGATGCTCGACTGGTGGACGCGGAGCAGCTTGTGGAGACTCGCGATCAGGAAGTGGTCCTGATTCTCACGCCGTACACGCCCGGAATCGGTCAGACCGAAGACATCGATCTCGGCGGGCGCCGGCCGGGGTTCGGTGCTCCAGCCACCCGGCGGCACAGGGGGAGGAAGGGCGGAGGCACGAGCTGTCCCCGTAGACGGAGTCGCTTCCGGCGAGCCGAGCATGCGCGGCCTCCCTGGGTCAGACCGAGGGAACGTGCGCCCAGCACAAAGCCCCGTCAACCGCGTAACCGGCTGCCGGGGCTTCGATTTCACACCATGGGCCTGGGTAGAGTTGAACTACCGACCTCACGCTTATCAGGCGTGCGCTCTAACCACCTGAGCTACAGGCCCTAACGGCGGGGAATGGGGATTGGGGACAGGCCGGCAAGTGCCATTCCCGTTTCCCCATTCCCGGTCTCTTTACTCCCATTCTCTCTTCGGTCCCTTCTTGGGCCGGAAGTCGTCCTCTTCCCCCTCGTCGAACTCGTCGTCGAGATCGTCGTAATCGTCCTCGTCCAGATCGTCTTCGTCGAGATCGTCCTCGTCCAGCTCATCATCGAAGTCTTCGTCGAGTTCCTTGTCCTCTTCGAATTCTCCGAACTCCTCGTCGACGTCGTCGCTCCTGCGCTTGAGCGACCAGTCCGTCGACGACTCGCGGGCCAGCATTGCCCACCTCCGGCTGAGGTTTCCATCGAACGACCGAACTCCGGGACCTGTTCCCTGCGCCTTACTCCTCCGACAACGCCCGCTTCTCGCTGCGGGCCAACTTGCGGCGCTCCGTGGCGCCCAACAACCGCTTGCGGAGTCGCAACGAGGTCGGCGTCACCTCGATCAGCTCGTCGTCCTCGATGTACTCCAGCGCCAGCTCCAAGGTCACCTGGCGTGGCGGCTCCAAGATAATCATCTCGTCCGCTGCCGTTGTGCGCATGTTCGTGAGCTTCTTTTCCTTCGTGGCATTCACGTCCATGTCACCCGGCCGTACGTGCTCCGCGATGATCATCCCCTCATAGACCGGATCCCCCGGCTGTACGAACATCGTACCGCGCTCCTGAAGATTGAAGAGGGCGTACGCCACCACTACCCCCTCCCGGTCCGCCACCATCACACCCCGGTTCCGACCTGAGAGCGGGCCGGCCCACAAATCGTACTCGAAAAAGCGGTGGTGGATGATCCCCGTCCCCCGCGTGTCCGTCAAGAACTCCGACCGGTACCCCAGCAAGCCCCGCGCGGGGATCTTGAACCGCATCCGCACCATGCCGAGCCCGGGGTTCTTCATGTCCAGCATCGTCGCGCGCCGCGGGCCCAGCTTCTCCATTACCACCCCGACGTACCCCTCGGGGCAGTCGATCATCAGCTCCTCGTACGGCTCGAGCCGCTCGCCGTTCGGACCCTCCCGCGGGATGATCCGCGGCCGGCTCACCTGAAACTCGTACCCCTCGCGCCGCATCGTCTCCATCAGGATGCCGAGGTGTAGCTCGCCGCGCCCCGACACCGTGAACGCGTACGGCGTGTCCGTATCCTCGACCCGCAACGCGACGTTGCGCTCCAGCTCGCGATACAGCCGCTCGCGCAGTTGCCGGCCGGTCACGAACTTCCCCTCGCGGCCCGCAAGCGGCGAGTTGTTGACCAGCATGTCCACCGAGATCGTCGGCTCCTCGACCGCGATGCCGGCCAGCCGGTCCAGGTGATCGGGGGCCGTCACCGTCTTCCCAATTTCGACCCCCGCGAGCCCCGCCACGGCGACGATCTCCCCCGCGCTTGCTGTTTCCAGCTCGGCACGCTCCAGACCTTCAAACGCGAAGAGCTTCACGATCTTGGCCTGCTCGAACGCACCATCACCTACCGGACCCGGCTCGCCGATGCCCAGTAACGCGACGGTGTCGCCGACGTGCACCTGCCCGCGCTCGATGCGCCCGATTCCGATCCGCCCCAGGTAAGACGAGTAATCCAGCGTCGAAATCAACATCTGGAACGGGCCGGCCTCGGTCGCCTTCGGCGGCGGGATCGTTGCCAGAATCGTGTCGAACAGCGGCGTCAACGTCGTTCCCGGCTCGTCGAGCTCCAGCGTCGCCGTGCCGAGGCGACTCGACGTATAAAGGAAAGGACAGTTGAACTGCTCCGGCGTCGCCTCCAGATCCATCAGCAGCTCCAGCACCTCGTCATGGACGCGCATCGGCTCAGCGTCCGGCCGATCGATCTTGTTGACCAGCACGATCGGCTTCAGGCCGAGCGCCAGCGCCTTGCCCGCAACGAACCGCGTCTGCGGCATCGGCCCCTCGGCGGCATCGACGAGGAGCAGGAAGCCATCCACCATACGTAGGATGCGCTCGACTTCGCCGCCGAAATCGGCGTGCCCCGGCGTGTCCACGATATTGATTTTCGTATCGCCCCAGCGAACCGAAGTATTCTTCGCCAGGATCGTAATTCCGCGCTCCCGCTCGAGCGGATTCGAATCCATGACGCGCTCCGCCACCTGCTGGTTGGCGCGAAACACGCCCGCCTGGCGGAGCATCTGATCCACGAGTGTGGTCTTACCGTGATCGACGTGGGCGATGATGGCGATGTTGCGAATCTTCACGAGCTTACGTCCCCTGTAGTCCCCTAAATGAGGGCGGCAGTATAAACGGCTGGCCTAGGGCAAACAAGGGCGTCAGTCACAGGTCGGTTCTTTCTCCATCTGAACGGTCACGTGCGCGATTCCCAATGCCCGCATGCGGCCCTGCACCGCCTCCAGCACCGGCTGATTGTCGGTCGGGTTCTTCACTACCAGATGCCCGCTCATGGCCACGACCCCGCTCGTCACGGTCCACAGATGCAGGTCGTGAACCGATTCGACTCCCGGCACCGACGCGATGCGCTCGTGCACGTCCGACAGCGCGATGTGTCGGGGCGTAGCCTCGAGCAGCACGTCGGTGCTTTCCTTTACCAGTCGCCAGGCGCTGACTAGGACGAGCCCCCCGATCAGTACGGAGATGAGCGGATCGGCCATCACCCAGCCTGACGTGAGCACGACGACACCCGCGATGAGCGCGCCCACGGAACCGAAGAGATCGCCCAGCACGTGCAGGTACGCGCCCCGTTGGTTGAGCGAGTGCTCATGCCCGCGGTGCAACACGACGACGGCGGCGAGATTCGCGACGAAGCCGATCGCCGCGACGCCCAGCAGCAAGGGTCCGTTCACGAGCTGCGGCACCCGCAGCCGGTGCCACGCCTCGACCCCGATGCCGATCGCGATGGCGAATAGCACCGCACCATTGATGAGCGCCGCGAGAATCTCCAGCCGCATGAACCCGAACGAACGCTCGGGCGTCGCCGGCCGTTGCGCGATCCACGCGGCGACGAGCGCCAGGCCGAGGGCCGCGACGTCGGCGAGCATGTGCGCGGCGTCGGCAAGCAGCGCCAGCGAGCCGGCAAGCCATCCGCCGATCAGCTCGACCAGCATGACGATTGCGGTGATGGCCAGCGCGAGTGTCAGGCGCCGTCGAGTCTCGACGTTGATGGGCGCGCGATAGGTACAGTGGGCGTCAGCAGGCAGCACGGATGTGTCCTCGGCGCAAATCTAATACTATTAGGCCGTGAACGGCCTCGGTCTGCGCCTCCTGGCCATCCTCGCGCTGGTCGCGGCGAACGCCTTCTTCGTGGCGGCCGAGTTCGCGTTGGTGGCGTCCCGCCGCACGCGGATCGAGGCGATGATCCGGCGCGGGGACCGCAAGGCGCGGGTCGTGCGCAAGGCGCTCGGCGAGCTGTACAGGCTCCTGTCGGCGACGCAGCTCGGCATCACCCTCACGTCCATCCTGCTCGGCTACGTCGCCGAGGATACCGTCGCACACCTCTTTCACGACTGGTTTGCCTCGCTTCCATCGACTTTGAATTTTCTGACGCGCGGCGGCATCGCGTCCGTCGTCGCCGTCGCCACCATCTCGTTCCTCCACGTCGTGTTCGGCGAGCTGGTGCCGAAGACTTGGGCCATCACCCACCCCGAGGCCACCAGCCGCTGGGTTGCCACGCCGCTGATCGTCTTTTCCTGGATCACGCGGCCGTTCAATTTCTTGCTGAACGCAAGCGCACGCCTCGTGCTGCGGCTGCTCGGTATCAGGAGCAGTAACCCCGAGCTCGACCGCGTGCACTCGCCCGAGGAAATCCGCATGCTGGTGGAGCAAAGCCGCAAAACCGGCGGCCTCGGCGCGGGCGATGCGCGACTGCTCGAAGGCGTCTTCGAGTTCAGCGAAAAGAATGCCCGCGACGTGATGACGCCACGCACACAGATGGTCGCGTTACCCGCCCATGCATCCCTCGCCGAGGCCGCCGACCGGGTCGCCGCCGCGGGACGATCGCGCTATCCGGTGACCGGCGAGTCGCTCGACGATGTCATCGGGATCGTCCACGCCAAGGATATCCTGCGCGGGTTGCTGTACGGCGCCGAGGCCCCCGTGCAGGACATCGCGCGGCCCGCTTTCTTCGTCCCCGGCACGCGGGAAGTGGAAGACGTCCTGGCGGACATGAAACGCCAGAAGGTGCATCTCGCCATCGTGCTCGATGAATTCGGCGGCACCGCCGGGCTCGTCACGATGGAGGATCTACTCGAGGAGATTGTCGGGCCGATCTACGACGAGTACGACCAGGCCCCGGCCGCGGGGCCGGGCACCGCGGCGAGCAGCGCCGGGGGCGGCGTGCCGATTCTGCCCGGCAGTGCCGAAGTTGATGACGTCAATCGCCTGCTCAAGCTGCACCTCGACGACGCGGACTACACCACGATTGGCGGGCTGCTGTTCGGGCGGCTCGGCCGCCTTCCGAAGGTAGGCGACCGCGTTAATCTGCAGGGCGCGACGTTCGAGATTCTGGAAATGGATGGCCGGCGCGTGGGGAGAGTGCGCGTCTGGCCGGCGACCACGCACGTACCGGAGCCGTCGAGCTAGTCGCCTCGCTGCTGGCGGGCGCCCACCAGCTGCACCGCCAGCTCCAGCGACGCGCGCATCGACCCCGCGTCCGCGATTCCCTTCCCCGCGATGTCGAACGCCGTCCCGTGATCGGGTGAGGTGCGGATGAACGGCAGCCCCAGCGTCACGTTCACCCCGGTGCCGAAGCCCGAGACCTTCACCGCCGTCATTCCCACGTCGTGATAGGGCGCGAGCACGGCGTCGAACTCGCCGCGCAGCGCGCGCACGAACACGGTGTCGGCCGGGAGCGGCCCGGCGGCGTCGAGCGCCGTCGCGGCGGGCCGCAGCAGGCGTTCGTCCTCGTCGCCGAAGAGTCCGCTTTCGCCGGCGTGCGGGTTGAGCGCGCACAACGCGAGCCGCGGCGTGGTGATGCCCCACCACTGCCGCAGCGCATCGGTCGCAATGCGTCCCGCCTGCACCACGCGCTCGGTCGTCACCGAGGCGATCGCGTCGCGCAGCGAGAGGTGCGTCGTCACCAGCACGACCCGCAGCCGCCCGGTCGTCAACATCATGGCCACCGGGACATCACCGGCGATATGGGCGAGGAATTCCGTCACGCCGGGAAAACGATAGCCGGCGGCGTGCAGCGCGAGCTTGTTCACGGGTCCGGTGACGATCGCGTCGACCTCACCGGAGAGCGCGAGTCGCGCCGCGGCCTCGATGTTTTGGGCGGCCGCCCGACCCGCCTCGAGGTCGTTCGGCATCTTGGCGCCGTCCTCCAACCCACCGACGATGCGGACGTCCGCGTCGAGAGGCTGCCGCAGCGCTTTGCGCACCACTTCGGGGCCGATCCCTCGCGGATCGCCCACGGCCACCGCCAGGCGCGGCCGAGAAGGGGGAGGAGCCAAGGCTAGAGTCTGATGTTGATGTAAATCTGACGCCGCAGTTGATCGATGAAGTGCCGGATGGCGAGCTGATCGCCGAGCGACTGGCGGATCCGGATCTTCACGTCCTCGAATGACAACTCGCCCGCGCCGTGGCGAGCGGTGACCTCGAGGACCACGAACTTGGAGCGCGGCGTCTGGGCCCCCTGGACGATGACCGGCTTCAGTCCCACCGTCGTATCCGTCGCGAGCACCTTCTGGTACTCTGGCGGCAGGTCGGTGAACGGTGCCTCCTCCGCCAGCTTGGGCTCTTGCGGGTCGGCGTAGGTCTTCGCCAGGGAATCAAAGGACGCCTTCATGCCGTCGCGGGCCAGCGCGTCGTGGAGCGAATCGGCGCGATGTCGGGCGATCGCGATCTGCGCCGCGCTGACTTCGGGAACGATGAGAATGTGTCTCGCCAGAATCTCGGCCGGCTGCGTGCGCTCGACGTTGATGATGTGGAATCCGAACGATGTCTCGACGGGGCCCACGATCTCTCCGGGACGAACGCGGAACGCGACGTCCTCAAACTCCTTGACCATCACGCCGCGGCGGAACCACCCGAGCTCCCCGCCTTGGGCCGCGGAGGCGCTGTCGCCCGAGAACTTCTTCGCCGCCGCCGCAAAGTCGGCGCCGGGGTGCCGCAGCGCCACCACGAGCGACTCGGCGAGCTGGAACGCCCGCTGCCGTGCGGCAGAGTCCGGCGCCGGCTTGAGCACGATCTGACGGAACGACACCGTCGCGGGCCGCTTCGGCTGCTGCTCCTTGTTCTGCTCCCAGAATTCGCGCATTTGCGCATCGGTCGGCGGAATCGGGCGAAGTTTCCCCTTCTGCCGCTGCGCCTCGATCAAGCGCTGCGCATACAGCTGCCGGCGCTGTTCGTCGGCCAGCCAACGCCGCCACTCTTCGACCGATCCGAAACGCGCCTGGCGAATCTGATTGCGGAAATCGTTCTCCGATGTGAATTGCTTGCGGACGTTCTGATACGTCTGCTCCACCTGATCGAGCACTTCCTGGTCCGTCACCTTGATCGACGTGTCACGCTCCGCCTGCTGTACCAGAATCTCGAGTTCGACCAAGCGATCGAGGACCTGCCGCCGCATGGCGGCGAGCCCGGCGGAGTCCGTTGGCAGCGCCTGTCCTTGAGCTTGCTGCTGGACCATTTCCTCTTCGATTTGCGACGCGAGAATGGGACGGGTGCCCACGATCGCCACGATCCGATCGAGTGTTTGCGCGGCGGCGGTCACCGCGACCATGGACGCGGCCAGGAGGAAACCAAGAGTTCTCATCGCGGCACCTGCCTTCTCGTCGTGTCGATGGGCGCGGGTCCTGGTGCGGGCGCAATACGCGGCGCGTTGGATGCCTGGGCCGAGTCGGAGCGAATCTCCTGGCCCCGCTCGACCGCCCGCCGGACGCCCGCCGCGTCCACATCCCAGCGCGCATCCGCGAGCAGCGTATCGGCCAGGAAGGCGGGCAGCGGATAGAAGCGCGCCCGTCCGTGGAACACGCGATCGAAATAGTCGTTTACCCGTCCCAGCGCGAAATTGACGCGCTCCTCAGGTGTCTTGCCGGCCGAATCGCGGAGCATCTCCGGTGACAGGTTCAGGATATTCGTGATCATCAGCATCGTGGAGTCGTGCTCCACGCGCACCCGCTGCCAGTCCTCCGCAGTGAGCGCGACTTTGGCGGAGTCCGCCAGCTCCAGCATGAGCTGCTGCTGCGCCAACGACTTCAGGAACTGGTTGATCTGCTCGTCGTTCGCCTGCGGCAGCGCGCCGATGATCTGGGGATCGAGGGCGTTCAGCCAGCGCGCGAAATCCCGCACCTTGAGCGATCCGCCGCGATATTTCACGAGCACCCGGTTGCTGGAGCGCGCGGCATCCAGGTCCTGCGCGGCCGCTTTCGCGCGGGCCGGCGCGTCGCTCACCGGTTGGATCTTTCTCCTGACGATGAGGCTGTCAGCGTACATCGAGTCGGCGTGGCGCGACATCCGTTCCTGGAGACCGGTACGGAACGAGTCCCGCACCTCGGCCAGCGGCGGACGACGAATGATGTGATAGCCGAACTGACTCTTCACCACTTCGCTCACCCCACCTGGCGCGAGCTGCCAGGCCGCGTCATCGAATTCCCCAACGTACTGCCCTCGCGTCGAAAGCCCCAGCGATCCGCCGTCGACCTTCGACGATGGATCCTCTGAATACCGTGAGGCGAGCTGTGCGAACCGAGCACCGGCCGTGCGCGCCTGTGGGAGCAGCTGTTCGGCTTGACGGCGCTTCTGCCCGTCGATTCTGATCAATTGGTTCGCGTCCGTCGTTTTATTGCCCTGGGGGGGGAGCACCCGAAACAGAATGTGCTGGAACACACGGTATGGCCCGCCCTGATAGGCGGAATCCAGTTGTTGCGGCGTCAGGTCTTTGCCCGTGACGATCCGGTCGTGGAAGCGTTGCCATTTGAGTCTGGACACGACCGGCCACATCGCCGTCGCCGCCGTCGCGGAGTCGCGCAGATTCCTGCCGGACGCCAGCGCTTCCGCAAACAGGGAGTACTCGACCCAGTAGCGCGACACGCGGGTCAGCGTCATTGGATCGAGCGGCACCTGCTTGCTCTCGCCCGCCCACCCGCCGAGCCGTTCCACCGTCAAGGTCTGGCCATTGGCGCGCGCCGCGACGTCCGTGCGCGACGAGAACGCGTCGCGCAGCGCGTTGCACCCGAACAGTGTCAGTGAGGTCAGCGCCGGCAACACCAGACTCAAACGTCGCATCCGTTTCCTCTCTCTCGTTAACCGTGATGGTCACGCAGAACGGCCGTGAGCGCCCGGACCAAGCCGGGGCCGATCGACTCTCCGCCGAGCCGGCGGAGCCTGAGGGAGAGCGGCATCGCGCGCCGCACGTCCGCTTCGAACTGCACCGCCTCGAGGGCCACCTGCAGGCCCGCCAAACGCGGCGACGCGTCGCGCCGGAAAGTGAGCCGCGCTTCGTCGCCCTTGATCAAGACCGTCTCCAAACCGGCCTGAGCACCCAGCGCGCGCAACTCGGCGACAAGCAGGAGCCGCTCAGCGGCCGCCGGTAATCGCCCGAAACGGTCACGCAGCTCGTCACGAACGGCTTGAATCTCACCTGGTTGCTCAGCCCGCGCCAGCCGCCGGTACAAATTGAGCTTCGCGTCATCATCGGCGACGTATTCATCCGGCAAATGCGCCGGCGCGTCCAATGTCACATCCGGCGGCGACCACTCTTCCCGCTTCCCCCGTCTCCCTTCTCCGGTTTTCAGCCCGCGTACCGTTTCTTCCAGCCACCGCAGATACATGTCGAAGCCGACCGCCTGCACGTGCCCCGACTGCTCACCTCCGAGGAGATTCCCCGCGCCACGGAGCTCCAGATCCCGGAGCGCGATGCGATAGCCCGATCCCAGATCAGTATGATGCTCGAGCACCTGCAAACGTTCCTCCGCCTGGACATCGACCTGATCGGGTACGAGCAGATAGCAGAACGCCCGGCGGTGGCTCCGCCCCACCCGCCCGCGCAGCTGATACAACTGGGCGAGGCCGAAGCGGTCGGCCCGGTCCACGATCATCGTGTTGGCGTTGGGCACGTCGAGGCCCGATTCGACAATCATCGTGGAGACGAGGATATCCACCTCACCACGCACGAACTGGCCCATGACGGCCTCGAGATCCGTCTCGCGCATCTGCCCGTGTGCCACCGCGAGCCGCGCGCGCGGCGCGAGCGAGCGCACGCGCGCCGCCACGGTTTCGATCGTCTCGATGCGATTGTGGACGAAATAGACCTGGCCGCCGCGATCCAGCTCCCGTGCAATCGCCTCCTCGAGCAGCGCATCGTCCCAGGGCTCGACGAACGTCAGGACGGGCGAGCGGTCCTTCGGCGCGGTCTCGAGCAGCGCCAGGTCGCGCAGGCCGGCTAGGGAGAGGTGCAGCGTTCGCGGAATCGGTGTGGCCGTGAGCGTCAATACGTCCACGCTCAGCTTGAGCGCCTTCAGCCGCTCCTTGTGCCGCACGCCGAAGCGATGCTCCTCGTCGACGACCAGCAGACCAAGATCCTTGAACGTGACGTCCGCTGAGAGCAACCGGTGGGTCCCGATGACGATATCGACCTCGCCGGCGGCGAGGCGCTCCACCAGCGGAGCCGTCTCCTTGCTGCTGCGAAAGCGTGACAACACCTCGATGCGCACCGGGTAATCGGCGAGCCGCTCGCGAAAGGTGCGGCCGTGCTGCTCGGCGAGAATCGTCGTGGGCACGAGGACCGCGACTTGCTTCCCCGCCTGCACCGCCTTGAATGCCGCCCGCACGGCGACCTCGGTCTTCCCGTATCCGACGTCGCCGACGAGCAGCCGGTCCATCGGGCGGGCACGCTCCATGTCCCGCTTGACCTCGTCCGAGGCGCGCCGCTGATCCGGGGTGTCTTCATAAAGGAAAGCGGACTCCAGCTCCCGCTGCCACGGCGTATCGGGAGGGAAGGCAAAGCCCGTGGCGAGCTGGCGGCGCGCGTAGAGGTCCAGCAACTCCGCGGCCATCGCCCGGATCGCGGCCCGCGTCTTGTCCCGCTGCCGTTGCCACGTCTTGGCGCCGAGCCGGTGGAGACGCGGCGGCGGCGCGTCGCCGTCCCCCGCGGTGCGGTAGGGCTCGAGCTGATCGATTCGGTAGAGGGGCACGTTGAGCCGGTCCCCGCCTTCGTACTCCACGACCGCGACCTCGAGCGTCACCCCGTCCGCGCCGACGGCGATCGTCTGGAGGCCGCGGTAGATCCCGATCCCATGCTCCAGATGCACGACGTACCCGCCCGGGGTCAGCGGCCGCGAGGCGGCGGTCGAGACGGCGCTGCGATAGCGACGCGGGCGCCGCAGCCGTCGTGCCCGGCGGAAAATCTCGTGATCGGTGAGGACTCGCAGCGTCGGCATGATGAAGCCACCGTCGAGCGCGCCGACCGCCAGCGTCGCACGATCAGAGCCGATCAGTTCTTCCAAGCGCTCGAGCTGCCCCTCGTTGTCGCAGAGGATCACGGTCGGCGGAGGCTGGGCGACGATCTGCCGCAGCCGTTTCAAGTCACGGTCGATGTGCTCAGGCGGGGCGAGTGGAAAGCGCTGCTCGGTCTCCGCATCCGATACCGCGATGCGGGCCAGGCCGTTCAGCCGGGCACGCCATGCTCCTGGGTCTATGAGCAGGTCCTCACGGGCCGGCGGCTCTTCTCCCATCCGGCGGGCGACCTCGAGATGGTGCGCCGCATCCGCCCAGGCTCGTTCGACCTCGCGCTCCACGGCGGATTCCTGATCCGTGATGACGATCGTGTCGGTCGGCAGCAGATCCAGGAGATTCTTCCGCAGGGGGGCGTCATGCTGCGGCCCCGCCTTGAATTGGCCCCCCCCCCGTACCGATTCCGCACGCACCGGGAGAACGGTCACGCGGTCCAGCGCGTCGCCCGAACGTTGTGTGTCGAGATCGAAGCTGCGGACCGAGGCGATCTCGTCGCCCCACCATTCGATGCGCGCCGGCGCCGCCATGCCGAATCCGTATACGTCGAGGATTCCGCCACGCACGCTGTACTGGGCCACTTCAGTGACGGTTGGGACGCGCTCGTAACCCATCTGATCGAGCCGCTGCGCCGTGTCAGTGAGGCTCCTTTCCTCTTTGCTGACTTCGATCACCAGTCGCGCCTGCTCCAGTGCCGCCGGGACTGCCGTCCGCTCCGCACTCGCTCGGGCGGTCGTGACCAGCACACGGACCGCTCCCCGCAGCAGCGCCTCGATCGTCTCGATGCGCTCACCCGCCAGCTCGTAATGCGGCTCCTCGGCGCCGAGCGACTCGCGCTGTGGATAAAGCAACGTCGACTCCGGTCCCAGGAGCGTCTGCAGATCCGCGAGCCAGCGCTCCCCATCCGCAGGAGTTGGAGCGACGACGCTGAAGACACGCTGCGGCAGCGCGCGGGCGAGCGTTGCGACCAGCACGACCGGGCTCGAACCGGGAAGCCCGCCCACCCCGATGCGCGTTCCGGGCGATGGCAGGCGCCCGACGAGCGAGCGCGTAGCGGGAAGGTCGTGGAACCTCTCGAGCAGAAAGGCGAGCGGCATCAGCGCGTCCGGGTCGCGACCCCCAGCTCGGCGGCGGCGAGCAGCAGCGCCAGGACCAGCAGTATCCCGCTCGCGTCGGCACGCCGCGTGCCCGAGAAGCCCTCGGCGGCAAATCGATTGGCACTCAGCACCGATGTACGGTCCTTCCCGCCCAGGGCGGCCGTGACCAGCGCAGTCGACGCCGGCGTGAGGTCGGACTCGCGCGCGTCGGGACCGAAAACTGTCGCTCCGATCGTATCCATTCCGCGCGTGCGGAACTCCACGCGCGGCGCGCCCTCGGCTGAGGCGACTTCGGCTTCACCGATCACGATCCGATTGACGAGCGCATCGATGAACGGCACGAACCCCGGCGTGGCCGGCAACGCCGTCCAGGCGGTGTCCAGTCGACTGCCGAGCACCACAACACTGCCCGCGCGTACGAGCCAGGGCTCGCTATTCACGGTCGCCACCACGGCGTCTGCTCCCCGCTCCCCGCTCCCTGCTCCTTCAAGGCGATATCGCCGCATGACCGGTACGCCATTGAGAACTGTCAAATCGGTCGACGAGAGCACGCCAGGGGTCGCCAGTTGACCCCAACGCCACGGCACTCCGCGCGACGCCAGCGCGCGATTCGCCTGTCCGACGAGCGCCGGATCGTCGGGCGGCTGTACGATCGCGTGGGGACTGGTGGGGACGTCACCGCCGCCGATCACGACATCGCGGCCATCGATGATGTGCCTGCCCACCAGGAGCACGTCGAGCGCCGCCGCGACAAACGATCCAGCACTGGGCGCCGCCATGACCTTCGCGGGCGGCGCTACGCGCCAGGCGAACGGCCTGCGGTCGTCGGCGCGCAGCTCGTCGGGCTCGAGCGCCGCTTCGCCAACCCACCACCCTGGCGCAAGCGACTGCGCGGGCAGCGACACGGTTACCGCCGCTCGCGTCGCTCCTTCCGTGCCCTCCCGGCCTGGCGTCGCCAACCCGCGAGCGGCGATTTCTCCACGGTTGCGGCCGGCGCCGATGCGGATCGTGACGGGCACAGGCTCGGGTGTTCCTCCGTTGTCCAGCATCGAGCCGCTCAATTCGATGACCGCGGCTCCCTCCGAGACCGTGACCGCCGCGATTCCGCGATTGGGCGCCCCGCGTCCTGGAGCGAGCGCGAGCACCCGGACCCCGCTCGGCATCACGGCCCGACTCGACGCGAGCGCCGAGCGTTGCCCATCGCTGACCACGTGCACTTCCCTGCCAACCAACGGCTGCGCATTCACCATGCGGGAAGCGCGTTCGACGGCTCGTACCAGATCCAGCCGTAGCCAGCCAGGAGGTGTGCTGTCGATCGTGGCGAGCAGCGCTTCGCGCGTGCCCCCGCGCAGCACGCCGTCGCACAGCATCAGCCACACGCGATCGGCGGACGTCGTGCGGGCGAGGGACGAGCGCGCCGCCACGCGCAACCGGTCGAGGACGAGACCGCCATCGACGATTGCTCCAGATGACGGAGAATTATCGAGAATGATGACGGCAGCTGTCGGCTGATGCGCGCCCCCACCATGCAGCGGTACCAACGGCCGCGCCGCCGCGAGGACGATCACCACGATCAACGCCGTGCGCAGAATCAGCAACAACAGGTGGCGGAGCTTCAGCCGGCGAGCGCTCTCTCGCTCCGCCGCGCTCAAATAGCGGACCGGTGGAAAATCGAGCTCGGGGGGAATGCGTCGCTGCAACAGGTGAAGCAATGCCGGGATCGCGGCGGCGGCGAGTCCCAGGAGTGCCAGCGGGTGAATGAAGCTCACGTCAGCAGGCGCAGCGCGAGGCCGAACGGCATGTCGGTCTGGATATGATGGTACGCGATGCCGTGCCGCCGGCAGGCCTTCCGCCACGCGGCGATCTCGCGGCGCACCGTGTCCGCGTACGCGCGAGCCAGCTCGCGCGGCCGTACCACGACGCTCACCGCGGATTCGGGATCCTTGAACCGCACTTCCGGCGGACCGCTGAGCTCGACTTCCGCTGGGTCCATGAGGTGAAAGACGACGACCTGGTGTCCGCGATGCCGGAGATATCGCAGCGCGGCGAGCGCCAATTCTCGATCGAACAACAGATCCGAGATCAGCACGACCATTCCGCGCCGGGCGAGCAAGGCGGTCAAGCGCTGGAGCGCGGCGTGTGCCGCGGTCCCCTGGCCATCCGGTGTATCGAGCAAACCACGTACGATGCGTGTCCATTGACCGGTCTTCACCCGCGCCGGGATCAGCTGACGCACCTGCTCATCGAAGGTCACGAGTCCAGTCGCATCGCGCTGCCGCAACAGAATCAGCGCCAACGCGGCGGCCAGTCGATCCGCGTACGCGCGCTTGGTCAGGCGTTCGGGCGTACCCTGCCACGCCATGGATCGACTCGCGTCGACCAGGATCATGGAGCGGAGATTCGTCTCTTCTTCGAATTGCTTTACGAACAGTCGATCGGACCGCCCCAGGATCCGCCAGTCGAGATACTTCAGCTCATCGCCCGCCTGGTAGGCGCGGTGCTCGGTGAACTCCACCGAGAACCCGCGGAACGGCGACCGATGCAGCCCGGCCAGGAACCCCTCAACGACGCCCTCGGCAACGATTTCGATGCCACCGAGGCGCGCGACTTCGGCCGGATCGAGCAGGTCTAGGCGCTGCGCCAAGAAATGTCCTTGCCATGGGACAGCTGAGATGGATCACAATCGAGCCAAGTCATTATAACAATATAATTTACGCCTATTATGCCGCTGGCACAGTCTCTGCCTTACGCCGGGCGGGAGGCTCTATGTTCGCAAACCTGGCGATGCTCAGCTTGGCCGTCCTGTCTACGTCCACGGCGCGGGATCCGAGCGTGTACCGGCCGAAAGTCGAGTTGTGGACGAACCGCGGCGACGCAGCCGTCTATACCCGCGGTGAGCGGGTCCGGCTGTATTTCCGCCTCGATCAGGATGCCTACGTGACGATCTTCCGAGTGGATACGGATGGTCGTATTCGTGTGTTGTTCCCCCGGGATCCGTGGGAAGACAACTTCGCGCGCGGCGGCCGAGACCTCGAAGTCGATGGGAGTGAGCTCGCCCGCGAAGCCATCACTATCGATGACTACCCAGGCGTTGGCTACCTCTTCGCGGTCGCCTCCGCTGATCCGTTCGTCTACGACCAAATCGAAAGCGGACAGCATTGGGACTATCGCGTGATCGCGGATGGTCGCGTACGCGGTGATCCGTACGTTGCCATGACCGATCTCGCGGAGCGCATCGTACCGGACGGGTACGTCGATTGGGACTACGACGTCATCTCGTACAATGTCGGTCAGCACTACGACTATCCGCGCTTCTTGTGCTATGACTGTCACACCTATGTCAGCTATCCGTACTGGGATCCCTATTTCAACTCGTGCGTGCGCTTCCGCATGGTCGTGTACGACGATCCCTGGTACTATCCGTACCGCTATTACGGCGGCAGCCGTACCGTGTTCGTGCGGCCCTTCCGTCCGCAGCCGCGCTTCATCTTTAAGGATTGGGGCACCGATCGTCCCAGCCGTGAGGGCTTCGTCTCTCGCGAGCGCGAGCGCCCGGTCAACGACAACACGCGTCGCGGCGTCACGGGCCGGGATATCGGCGGGCTCGGCAGCGTGCCGCCGCCCAACGTGCGGGACCGTCGCGGTCGTCCCGGCGACGATCACAACAACGGCGGTGATGATCGCGGCAATAACGGCAACGATCACGGCAACCGTGGCAACAACGATCACGGCAACCGCGGCAACAACGATCACGGCAACCGCGGCAACGACGATCGCGGCAATCGGGGCAACGACGACCGCGGCAACCGCGGCAACGACGACCGCGGCAATCGTGGCAATGATAATCGGGGCAACGGCGGCGGCCGTCCGGACCGGCAAGATGCCAAGCCTTCTGACCGGCCGATGATTCTGCCGCCCCGGGACCAGCCGCGCGTGGAGCCCCGCGCCGTGGAGCCGCGGTCCGAGCCACGGCGAGTCGAGCCGCGCAATGAACCGCGCAGCGAGCCACGGCGGGTGGAGCCGCGCAACGAGCCACGCAATGAGCCGCGCAGCGAACCTCGTCGTGCTGAGCCGCGCAACGAACCGCGCAGCCAGCCCCAGCCCCAGCCACGCGCCGAGCCGCGCCGCGATCCACCGCGCGAATCACCAAAGCCGCGCGATGAGCCTGAGGTGCGGCGTCGCAAGCCGTGAACGTTCAGACTGGAACCTGACGCGCCCGATCGTAGTCTCACACGATCGGGCGCGTTAGCTTTTTCATCCCTTCCTCTTCTTGAGGCTGTCTTGCTCGCCATGCTGTTGCTCTCGAACGCCCTGTTCGTCCAATCACCAACGGATGTCCAGCGGGCGGCGCAAACTATCCTGCCGGCCGATATCCGCCGGCGCATCGGGATCATTGCCGATGATTCCATGCGTGGTCGAGACACACCGAGTGCCGAGCTCGACGAAGTCGCAGCCTACATCGGGCGCGAGTACCGCCGGCTGGGTCTCACGCCTGGTGGCGACAACGGGACGTTCATTCAACGCTACTCACTGGATCGCGTGCAGGTCGTCGCCGAGAGCTCGGTGGCATTCGTGCACGGCGGCGGCGGCGCCACGCTGAGGTACGGGAAGGACTTCGTGTTTTCCGATAACAACTTTGAAAGCGGCGACTACGCGGGCGGCGTGGTCTTGGTCACGGGTCCGTTGACCGGTCCGCTGACGGCGGACACGGCGACGTTCGCCGGCAAGATGGTGATCTTCGCGAGCCCCCGCTTTCGTGACCGGCAGCGGCTGTTCTCCTGGAAGCCCGCCGGGGTCGTGCTGCTCACGTCGGCTGATGACTCCGACTGGTCGAGGATCGTCAGTCGCAGAAGTCGGCCGCAGTCCCGCGACCCCAACAATTCCATCGGTGGCCCGATCCTGCTCATGCGGATGTCGTCGTTCCAGCCGATCGTGGCGCAACTCGGGCTCGATCTGGCCGGCGCGCAGTCGGCAGCGGCGTTCGAGGCGCGGGCCTTGGCAGACGTCCAGTTGCACGCGCACGCGCGAATGGCCACGCGCGAGAACAAGTCCGCGCCCAACGTGGTTGCCATTCTCGAGGGCAGCGATCCGACACTCGAGAACGAGTACGTGGTCTTCAGCGCCCACATGGATCACATCGGGGTCGCGGGACCACGGGGCAGCGGCAGCTGCCAGGCCGAGGGGGCAGACTCGATTTGCAACGGCGCCGACGACGACGGTTCAGGCACGGCCGCCGTCGTGGAGATCGCCGAGGCATTCTCGGGGCTGCGGCCGCGCCCCCGGCGTTCGATCATCTTTCTGAACGTGAGCGGCGAGGAGAAAGGCCTGTGGGGCAGCCAATACTTCGTCGATCATCCCACAGTGCCGATCACCAGCATCGTCGCCGATCTCAACATCGATATGATCGGTCGTAACTGGAAGGACACCATCGTCGCGATCGGGAAGGAACACTCGGATCTCGGCGCAACGCTGAACCGGGTCGCCGCGGCGCATCGCGAGCTGAACATGCAGCCGATCAACGATAAGTGGCCCGGCGAGAACTTCTACGGCCGCTCCGATCACTTCAACTTCGCGAAGAAAGGCGTGCCGATCCTGTTTTTCTTCAGCGGCACCCACATCGATTACCACAAGGTGGGTGACTCGCTGGACAAAATCGACGCGGAAAAGGAGTCGCGCGTCGCGCAGCTCATCTTCTACCTCGGCCTCGAGGTCGCGGACAGTGCCGAGCGGCCGAAATGGAATCCCGACAGCTACAAGCGCATCGTCAGCGGTAACTAGCGGCTTCAGGAAACAGCACGCCCCCGCCCCCGGGATGACCGGAGGCGGGGGCGCGCCTATCTTAGGCTGGTGCGAGTGCTGATCGTAGAAGACGACCCTGAGCTCGCGGGTCTCCTCCGTGACGGTTTGCGCGAGCATCGCATCGACCCGACGGTGGCGGCCGGGTTTGCCGAGGGGCGCGAGCAAGCGTTGATCGGCGACTACGACGTCGTCATCCTCGACGTCCGGTTGCCGGGCGGCAGCGGGTTCGAGCTCTGCGCCGATCTGCGCCGTCAAAAAGTCGGCGTGCCGGTGCTGATGCTGACGGCGCTCGACGCCGTGGACGATCGTGTCCGCGGCCTCGCGGTGGGTGCCGACGACTATCTCACCAAGCCATTCGCTTTTCGCGAGCTGGTCGCCAGGCTCCAGGCGCTCGCGCGCCGCCGTGCGCTGGCACTCACTCCCACCATCCTGCGGGTCGCGGATCTCGAGGTGGATCTTGGGGCCCGGCGCGTCAGCCGTGCCGGCCGGTCGATCAATCTCACCGCGAAAGAATTTGCCTTGCTCGAGCTGCTGCTCCGTCACCGCGACCAGGTGGTCGATCGGTCCGCGATTACGGCGCACGTGTGGGACAACAACCACGATCCCTTTGCCAACGTCCTCGACGTGCTGGTTCGGCGTCTGCGCAGCAAGATCGACGACGGCTTCGAGCCGAAGCTGATCCGGACGGTGCGCGGCGCCGGCTATTGCCTGGGCGTGTCCGGATGAGCCTCAGCCGCCTGCGCGTCCGCCTCACGCTGTGGTATGCGGCGACGTTCACGCTCATCCTGGTGCTGCTCGGCGCCGGACTGTTCTTGGCGATCGGGACGCAGGTATCGCGGCGCATCGACCTCTCGCTCGCCGCGGCGACCGGGGCCATCGCGCGCGCGACGCACGACCTGGAGCTCGAGCGCGCCTCCGGCGGCGCGGCGGATGCCGTCGAAGAGCTCCACATTCCCGATCGCGAGCTGTACCTCTTCGACGCCACGGGCCGCGCGATCACGCCGCCCCAGGCCGACGCCTGGATCGTCGACGCGGCGCGCGCGGCGGCGACCAGCGGAAGCGCCGACGTGCAACACGTGACGGGCGGCAGTCACGAGCGGCGGTTGCACGCCGAGCGGTTCAACGGACGCTCGGGCACAACGTACGTCGCGGCCGCCGTCGCCGATCGACCGAATATCCGCGAGCAGTACGCGTCGCTGATCGGGATCTTCGGCGCGGCCGCGCTGGCGGCGCTGCTGCTGGTGGCGGCCGGCGGCTTCATGCTGGCCCGGCAGTCCACGGTTCCGGTAGAGCGCTCGATGGAGCAGATGCGGCGCTTCATGGCCGATGCCGCCCACGAGCTGCGCACGCCGGTGACCATTCTTCGCACCCGCACGGAGCTCGCGCTGGCGCAGCCGCGCGACGCCACGGGCGACACCGCCGCCTTTCAGGCGATCGAGCGCGAGGCCGACCGGTTGGGCGGCATCGTCGGCGACCTGCTCACGCTCGCGCGCGCCGATGCCGGTGAGCGAAAGGTCGTGCGCGCATCACTCTACTTGGACGATGTCGTCTCGCAGGCAGTGGCGTCCGCGCGAACGTTGGCCGAGCGAAAAGGCGTGGCGTTAGTCGTCGGGTCGTTCGACGAGGCGCAAATCACGGGGGACGCCGGACTCGTGGAGCGTCTGGTCCTCATCGTGCTCGACAACGCGATCAAGTACACGCCGCAGGGCGGGCGCGTGCGGTTGGATGTGACGGCGCGCGACGGGGCGCGCTCCGTCATCGTCTCGGACAGCGGCATCGGCATTCCGTCCGACCAGCTGCCGCGGATCTTCGAGCGATTCTACCGCGGCGAAAGTGCCCGCAGCCATGCCGAGGGCTCGGGACTCGGGCTTCCCATCGCTCGCTGGATCGCCGACCTGCACGGCGCCCGGATTTCGGTTGCGTCCGATCCAACGGGAACCCGCGTCGAGGTTGCGTTTCCCGCGGCGTAAGCCTCTTGTAAGGTACGGTCGCTAGCTTCCGGGCCATGCGCCTCGTGTCGTCCCTGACCCCGGTGCTGTTCCCGTTCGTCTTAGTCGCTCAGCAACCGGTCACGCGTGCCGATGCTGTCGCCGCCGCGCTGGCCCGCGGCGCGCGTGTGGCGCTCGCCCGCGCCGATACGACCGCCGCATTGGGCGCGTCGCGGGCGGCCCGGGCATTCCCCAATCCCACCGTCTCCGGCAGCTACACGAAGGACACGCCGAACTATCACGCGCTCGGCGACCTGCCGCTCGACCTCCCCTGGCTGCGCGGGGCACGGATCGGGGCCGCGGAATCGGCCCGCGACGCCGCGCGCTATCGTTTCGACTTCGAGCGCGCGGCGATCCGCTTCGACGTCGACACGACCTACACGCGCAGCCTGGCAGCGGCCCTGCATGCGCGCTTATCCCACCGCACGGCCGTCGATGCCGACAGTCTGTTGCGGATCGCCGAGCTGCGACGGGAGGTCGGCGACGTGAGCGAGCTCGACGTCCGGCTCGCGGCGGTGAATGCGGGGCAGCTCGCGAACATCGCCGCCGACGACTCGCTCGCCGCGCTCGAGACGCTCTTGTCGCTCCAACTGCAGATGGGGCTCAGCGGCAACGAGCCGACGATCGTGTTGGTCGATTCGCTGCGCCCACCACCCGACGCTGCCGTAACAGAGGGGCGCGTGCTGCTTCCCATCGCCGCGGCCGAGGCGTCGCTGCGCTCCGCCGAGCGGTCGCTGGCATTCGCGCGCCGCAGCCGCTTCGCGCCGAATCTCCAATTCGGCTTCGACACCGGGGATCCGACGAGTACGACACCGCATCAGCTGCTGCCCATCGTCGGCTTTTCGCTCCCCTTCCCGCTCTTCAACTTTGGCCGCGGCGACGTGCTGCGTGCGGCTGCGGAGCGGGATCGGGCCAGCGCCGAGCTCGACCTGACGCGCCGGGAGACCGAAGCCGCGGTCGCGCGCGCACGGCGCGATCTGGTGGCCGCACGCGATCGGCTGCGGCGCACCGCAGGACTCGTCGAAAGCGCCAATCGCGTCGCGGCGATGTCCCTGCAGGCCTACAGCGAGGGAGCCATCCCATTGGCGAACGTGCTCGAGGCGCAACGCAATGCGCGCGAGATCCTGGCGCGCTACATCGACGACCTCGCCACCGCGGACGCGGCAGCCCGGGCCGTAAAACTGCTCACCGCGTCGCCGGACGAGCCGTGAGACGCCTCTGGGTGAGTATCGCGCTCGCCGGAATCACCGCGGCATGCGGAGGCGGAGGTTCGAGTAACGGGAAGGACGTGTCGCGCGAACCCGGAGTGCTTGGCGTCTCCACCAGCGTCGCCATGGTCCGACCCTTCCCCCATGAGGTCAGCGCGATCGGGACGGTCATGCCGCGAGCGGACCGCTTTGCCGCGCTCGCGCCGCCTGGGCAGACGCGCGTCGCGGGGATCTTCGTAGTCGCGGGGCAACCCGTCGCCAAGGGCGATGCGCTGATCGAATTCGAGCGTGCACCGTTCGACGCGGCCGCGCAGAGCGCCGCCGCCACACTAGCGAACGCGGAGCGCGCCTATGCGCGCGCGGTGCGGCTCGTCCAGGCCGGCGTTCTGGCACAGAAGGACAGCGGCCAGGCGGCCGCCGACCTTGCAGCGGCCCAGGCGGCGGCAGTCACAGCACGCCGCGCGCAAGAGCTGGCCACCCTGCGGGCTCCGTTGAGCGGCGTCGTCACGCGCATGAACGCGGTGCTGGGAGCGTCCGTCGATGCGAATCAGACGCTGGTCGAGGTCGCCGATCCTATGGCGTTGGACATCGTCTTTAACGTGTCGCCGGCTGAAGCCGGCCGCATCAATCGCGGGGACACGGCCACCGTCACCAGCGGCGAGGGCGCGAGCGGCGAGGCGCTCGGTCCCGGTGTGGTGACGAGCATCGGCGTCGCGGTGGACTCCGCGTCGCGCGGCGTCGCCGTGCGGGCCCGGCTCACGGTGCCCCCGCGGGCCTTGCGGATCGGTGAATCGGTGGTCGGACGCATCGTCACGGGCGTGAACCCTCGCGCCGTGGTAATTCCGGTCGACGCGCTGGTCCCCGAGGGAGACGGCTACCGCGTTTTCGTCGTCGACTCAGCCGGCATCGCGCACGCCCGAGCGGTCACTGTCGGCGGCCGCAACGAATCGCTCGCCGAGATCCTCTCCGGTATCGTTGCCGGCGAGACCGTGGTGACGACCGGCGCGTATGGCGTGCAGGATAG
>WNEZ01000704.1_pt1 | contig 29061 bp, 22 predicted proteins | sample 5400521 | NCBI WGS metagenome assembly WNEZ01 (sample SAMN13153339, study PRJNA577476) | soil metagenome | isolation source: 120 cm saprolite under Douglas fir tree site 2 hole 1 replicate 1 | place: USA:California | collected 2015-04-18
TCATTGACACCTGCCATACTGCATCCTATAATGGCCAAGTAACATTAACCTAATATTGCACCGGTGAACTTCTCCATTATCCCATGTTTGCAGAGAAGCGTCATGTGTTCCTCCAGACAAAACAGAAGACTGGCCGCCGCTAGCGTACACTGGCTGTTAGACCAGTACATGGAATTAGTTGCGGCGGTTCGCTTTCTTACCGTGCTCCCGCTGCCTGAATACCCACAGCGCTTTGATGATGACACAGTCTCGCTGCGCGTTGGCGGCGGATACTACCCGCTCGTCGGCCTGCTGCTGGGGCTGCTGTTATCGCTCCTCGTAGTAGTCGCTGGCCCGCATCTGCCCCCGCTGGCCCTGGCCGCGCTGCTGGTGGTAGGCCTGGTACTGCTCACCGGCGGGCTGCACCTCGACGGGCTGATGGATGCCTGTGATGGTCTCTTTGGGGGCACCACGCGGGAGAGTAAGTTGGAGATCATGCGCGATAGCCGGGTGGGAAGTTTCGCTGTCCTTGGCGCGGCGTGTGTCCTCCTGCTCGAATGGAGCTTCTTCGCCAGCCTGGGAGCAGCGCATCTCATCCAGGCGCTGCTGATTACCCTACCCTGCGCCCGCTGGGCCATGATAGTAGCCGTGCGCGCCTTCCCGAGCGCGAGAGCTGCTGGCCTGGGCGCGGCCTTTCGCCAGGCCGTAACGCCGGGAAAATTGCTCCAGGCGGGTATCACTGCTATGCTCATCGCCCTCCTGGCCGGGGGACTCGTGGGTGCTGCCGCGTGGATAGTTGCGACGCTGCTGGCGCTTGCTCTTGGCGCCTGGGTGACACGCAGCCTGGGTGGATTGACAGGTGACATCTACGGGGCCATTGCAGAAATAACCGAGGTGATACTGCTCCTCCTGCTCGTGCTCCTGTAGAGTGCCGATTCATCGAGCATGTGCCCCCGATTCATCGTGGGGCATTCCTTTGTAGCGTGACCTGTACCTTATTACTACGTTGTTAGTTGCTCACGGGGTGCAGGGGCAGAGCCCCTGCCGGAGCGCGAGGTGTCCTCGCACAATTCTTTTTTCTTTCATGTAGTGCCGCCGCAGGCGGCACTACATGAAAACTAACGCCGTAGTACTATAATCGTGGTACAGTAATGCTATTATGTCACCTATTCTCGAAAGGTGGGTACCAGCGTGAGCAGCAACCAGGAACAACATCTCCCTTCCCCGGAAACAGCGGCTACCGCGCCCCCTGCTGCCCCACGGCTCATCCTGATCCTGGGAGGCGCTCGCAGTGGGAAAAGTGCCTTCGCGGAGCAGCTCGCCGCGAGTAGTGGTCAAAGTATAGCCTTTATCGCCACGGCCACGGCGGGCGATGATGAGATGCGGGCCCGTATCGCGCGCCATCGAGCCTCTCGCCCTGCGCACTGGCATACCGTTGAAGAACCGTTCGATCTTGCCGGAGCAGTACAAAAAGCTGCTGCCCTTGCCGATATCTTATTGTTGGACTGCATAACGCTCTGGCTGTCAAACTGGTTAGCCAGGCATGGTGAGACGAGCGATACAGATATGGCGGCTTCAAGCCCGCTTCTCGACGCGGCGGCTATGCAGGAAATACAAAACCTGCTCGCTACCCTGGCCTCGCTTGACCCGGGTAAAACGCTCATTGTGATCACAAACGAGGTGGGTCTCGGCATTGTCCCGGCCTATCCTCTCGGCCGCTTATACCGCGATACGCTTGGACTGGTGAACCAGCGCCTCGCGGAGGCAGCTGGGCGCGTGTACCTCTTGATCGCAGGAATTGCCGTCGATATCAAACGATTGCGTGAAGAAGCCGTGTTGTGTTAGAATATCCTCACGATAGTTCTCATTGGGTGGCCCGGGTCAGCGCACCCGGGCAGAATAGGGAAGCCGGTGGAAATCCGGTGCAGTCGCGCTACTGTAACTGGTGAGCAACTCATCCTCTCTTAGCAAGAGAGCAAGCCACTGTTCAAGATGGAACGGGAAGGCGATGCGAGAAGCGTTTGCAGCCAGAAGCCAGGAGACCTGCCCAATGAAATATGCTCATGATCCTTCGCGTAAAAATAAGTTCGGAGGTTACAACCACATGTTCTCCCGTGTCATCTCTTTACTCCTGCTGCTGTCCTGCTTCGTGGTGCTTACAGCATGCGGGCAAAACTCATCGCCGGCAGCCGGGCCGCAGCTGGTCGCAACCCCCACCGTAGCCCGCGATGCCTATGGCACGCCGATTGTCTTTCCGACCACTCCCCCGCAGCGCATCATCTCACTTCTGCCAAATACCAGCGAGATTCTTGGTGCTTTGCAACTGCAGGGGCGAGTTGTCGCCGTTGACTACTACACAACCTATCCGGCTGATCTGGCATCTTTGCCCAAAGTTTCCGGTTCCAATGGCAAGTACAATATCGAGCAGATCGTGGCTCTGAAGCCCGACCTGGTATTGAGCTACGGCGGTGAGACGAAGGAGTACGATCAACAACTTGAAAACCTGGGTCTGCATATCGTCGACCTTCCGCTCTCCAACCTCTCGCAAACCCTTCAGGAAATCTTGCTCGTAGGACGCCTGACCTCTACAGAGAACACTGCTAGAACGGTCGTGGACCAGCTGCAGCAGCGCATCGAGCAGATCAAAGCGGCAGTGGCAGGCACGACTGCTCCAAAGGTATTGCTCGAAGTAGACGATAGCGCGCCGGGCAAACCCTATGTCTTTGGCGGTGGTTCTTTCGGCGATGAGCTGCTGCAGGACGCGAACGGGGTCAACATCTTCCATGACAACAGTAGTAACGGTGGTTATCCACAGGTCACGGACGAGGCCATCATCAGTGCAAATCCACAGTTTGTCATTCTAACCGAAGACCCTGCCTTCGGTGGCAATCCTGCGCTGGTGTATAAGCGCCCCAACTGGAATGGCATCGCAGCGCTCACATTGCACCAGGTGTACCGTATCAACGTCAACATCATCCAGCACCCGAGCCAGCGCCTGGTAGATGGACTGCGCTGCCTGGCCCAGATCATTCACCCAGACAAATTCCCTGGCACCCTGCCCTCGTACTGTTCTGGAACCGTATAACCAGCATCTAAATATAGAGGCGACCCTCGCGGTCGCCTCTGGACGAGGCATTATTCTGTTGACATTCCCTTACCTGTTACCTATAATCTTGTTAGAAAATCGACAAACTATAGCCAGCACCTTGCTGGAAGGGCCTGAGATGACCCTCACTTGATGATTACACCTTCCAAACCTGCTTCTGTCATTGACAGTCGTACCCATCCCTCGGTCAAACGTATCCGCCTTCTCCGTCTGCGGGATGAACGAGAGCGCACAGGCCTCTTCTACATCGAAGGACTGCGTTTTGTAAGCCAGGCCGTCGAACAGCGTGCCCCCATTGAGGCGCTGGTCGTGTGCCGTCCCTTGCTGGTACATGCGTTTGCGCAGAAGCTGGTACGCCAGCAGCGTCGCACCAGCACGCCTGTTCTGGAGGTGACGCCCGCTGTACTGCACAGCATCTCTCTTGTAGAGGACTCGCAGGGCATCGGAGCCGTTGTACGGCAGCAGTGGGAACCCCTGGCTCGTATCAGGCCAGGAGACGAGTTGTGTTGGATCGCGCACCAGGCCGTTCGCTCGCCTGGCAACCGATACCATTGCCGGCAACGTAGCAGATGAGTGGCAGCCTCCTGCCCTGAGCAGTACCTCGTCGGCACTTTTCCAGTATACGTCGGGCTCAACTGCTGCACCTCGCGGTGTGATGCTCACTCATGGCAATTTACTGCACAATTTGGAACTCGTCCGACGCGCATTCCAAGTTGGACCCGACAGTATGGGTGTATCCTGGCAGCCCATGTATCACGATATGGGTCTCACCGGGTTCCTTGAGCCTCTTTACATAAATGCTCCAACATTCCTTATGTCACCGGTTGCCTTCTTACAACGTCCCTTGCGCTGGCTGCAGACCATCTCGCGCACGAGAGGTACTACAAGCGGAGGGCCTCCTTTCGCCTATGACCTGTGCGTCCGCAAGATCACACCTGAGCAGCGTGCAACCCTGGACCTGAGCAGTTGGGACATGGCTTTTACTGGCGCTGAGCCTGTTCGCTACGAAACTCTGGAGCGTTTTGCCTCAACCTTCGCTCCCTGCGGCTTCCGCAAGGAAGCATTTTACCCCTGCTACAGGCTGGCAGAGGTGACGTTGATCGCCTCCGGTGGCTTGAAGGCTGCTCCGCCTATCGTTTTCACCGTCCAAAGCGCAGCACTTGAGCGTAATTGGGTGATCTCTGCCCCAGGGGAGGATGCTGGTGCCCGGACGCTGCTAGGTTGCGGTCAGAGCCTGGGAGATCAGAAGATTGTTATCGTCCATCCCGAAACCTTGACCAGGTGCTCGTCTGATGAGGTGGGCGAGATCTGGATAGCAGGCCCTAGCGTTGCTCAGGGCTATTGGAACCGGCCCGAGGGCACGGAGCGCACCTTTCACGCGTACCTGGTGGATACGGGAGAAGGCCCATTTCTCCGCACGGGGGATTTGGGATTCCTGAAGGATGGTGAACTCTTCGTCACCGGGCGACTCAAGGACTTGATCATCATTGATGGCTATAACCATTATCCTCAAGATATCGAACTGACGGTGGAACAGAGTTACCCGGCGTTACGTCCGGGTTGCAGTGCCGCGTTTTCGGTCGACGTTGCGGGCCAGGAGCGCCTGGTAATCGCGGCCGAGGTGGAGCGCAGTTACCTGCCGCGGCGTGTCCAGTCGCTGGATACTAAAGAGGTAGTACAGGCCAGCAGGCGGTCATTCGTCAAGCTCTGGTTTGGGCTGGGATTGAGGCAGACCAACTGAGCTACATCGAAACCCATGGCACCGGTACGGCCCTGGGCGACCCAATCGAGGTCCAGGCCATAGCGGCGGTACTGGGTGAAGCGCGTTCCGGAGATCAACCCTGCTTTCTCGGTTCAGTCAAGGCCAATATCGGTCACCTGGAGGCTGCCGCTGGAGTGGCCAGCCTGGTCAAAGTGTTGCTCTGCCTCAAACATGGAGAGATCCCTGCCCAGCCCCATTTTGAGAAGTTGAATCCCCACATTTCTTTGGAGAAAACACCTCTCGTCATCCCTTCCGAGCGGCGGCCATGGCTACCGCTGGAGCAGCCACGCTTTGCCGGAGTAAGCAGCTTCGGCTTCGGGGGCACCAACGCCCATCTGATTCTGGAGGAAGCGCCACAACGCCAACCCACCCACAACGAAATTGAGCGTCCGCTGCACGTGCTGACGCTCTCGACAAAAAGTGCTTCTACCCTCAAGGAACTCGCTTACCGCTTCGAGAACCACCTTGCAACTCATCCTGATGAATCACTCGCAGATGCTTGCTTCTCGGCTGACGCGGGAAGGTCACATTTCGCTTATCGCCTTGCGGCCACCTCCGATTCGCCCGCGCGGCTGCGCGAACAGTTGGCTGCTTTCATTGCCGGAGGGCAAGCCACCGGGCTCCAGAGCAGCCACTTGCAAAAGCAAAAATTCGCCGAAGGTCGCGTTTCTGTTCACCGGACAGGGTTCTCAATACTCAGAGATGGGCAGGCAGCTTTACCATACCCAGCCGACATTCCGCAAGACCCTGGACCAATGCGCTGAAATCCTGCATCCCTACCTGGAACAGCCACTGCAAGCGGTGCTGTTTCCCAAGCCAGGCGTTCCATCTCCCCTGCACGAAACTGCATACGCTCAGCCCGCGTTGTTTGCACTCGAGTATGCCCTGGCCGAGTTGTGGCGTTCATGGGGAATTGAGCCCGATGTAGTACTGGGGCATAGCGTGGGCGAGTATGTGGCAGCCTGTGTAGCAGGGGTATTCAGCCCGGAGGATGCACTGAAACTCATTGCCGAACGCGGCCATCTCATGCAGGCCCTACCCTCCGATGGAGCAATGGCAGCAGTGTTCGCCAATGAAGCGCGCGTGGCAGAGGCCATCGCTCCCTTCCTCGATCGCGTTTCCATCGCCGGGATCAACGGCCCTGAAAATACAGTGATATCAGGTGTACGGGAGTCCGTACATACACTGCTACAGAGCTTTGCCTCCAGGGGCATCCACACACAGCTCTTGAACGTCTCCCATGCTTTCCACTCGCCGCTCATGGAGCCCATTCTGGATGCCTTTGAGCAGGTGGCAAGCCAGGTACGTTTTAAGGCCCCGCGTATTCCACTGATTTCTAATCTGACCGGGCGAGCGCTGGAGGAGGGGGAGATCCCCGGTGCACATTACTGGCGCCGCCATATTCGGGAGGCGGTGCGATTTGCAGCAGGCATCCACACACTTTCTGCAATGGGCTACGAACTCCTCCTGGAGTTGGGTCCAACCCCCACCTTGCTGAGCATGGGAAAGGCGTGCCTGCCCAGAGGAGCTGGTACATGGCTGCCTTCTTTGAAAAAAGGAAGGGACGACTGGCAGTGCCTGTTAGACAGTCTGGCCACCCTTTACACCTGTGGCGCAGAGGTGAACTGGGCCGGATTCGACCGGGACTACCCGCGCCACAGACTGCCACTGCCCACCTCTCCATTCGAGCGCAAACGCTACTGGTTGGATCTGGCCGGAACCGGAGAACACAGAGAGCACGTTCAAAGCCCTTCGCTGCATCCCCTGCTTGGACAGAGGCTGCGCTCGGCGCTTTCGATGGTGCAGTTCGAGGCAGCGATCAGTACATCTGCCCTCCCTTATCTAGCAGATCACCGCGTCCACGGGTCTGTGGTATTGCCAGCTGCGGCCTATATCGAGATGGCCCTCGCTGCCGCAGCGGAGGCTTTTGAAAATGCCGGGCCCTTTACCATGACAGAACTGGCCTTTCAGCAAGCACTCCTTCTCCCGGAGAACAGTAGCAGGGCGGTCCAGTTGATTCTTTACCCGGTAACTGCTGGAGTGGCTTCCTTCCAGGTCTTCAGCCTGCCCGCAGTGCAAGGAAACGGAAAGGAAGTATGGACACTCCATGCTGCGGGAAAGATTGAACTTGGCCAGGCCAATAAGCCGCGATCAGGACAGTCGCATGCATCCCTCAAGGAGCTTCAGAGCCATTGCCAGGAAGAGGTGCCGGTCTCAGAAATGCAGCAGCATCTGAGGGATAGCGGATTGCAGTATGGCCCTGCTTTCCAGGGCATGAAGAGGCTCTGGCGGGGGGATGGCGAGGCGTTGGGCCAGGTGGAACTTCCCCATACCCTCGAGTCAGAAGCGAACGCCTACCACGTCCATCCTGCGCTCCTGGATGCCTGTCTGCAGGTCATGGCTGCTGCCCTGCCGGGCGAGGGAGTGTACGCTGTGGGGAGCGACAGCTATTTACCATCCGGGGTAGCCAGTGTGCGGGTCTTTGGTCGCCCAGGCTCACGGCTGTGGTGCCATACTGCTCTCCGCTCAGGTGCAGCATTGGATGGGGAAACGCTGGAGGGAGATATTCGCGTGTTTGATGAGACGGGGGAGATAGCAGCGGAAGTCCTGGGCCTTCGCCTGGTGCGGCTTGGCCATGACACAAAACGTGCTGCCCGGGCCGACCTGAGCGATTGCCTCTACAAGCTTGAATGGCGGCCCAGGACTTCTACGCAGGCAGAGCAGGACCTGGTGCGTCTCCAGCCAGATCACCCAGGTAGCTGGCTGATCTTCACAGATAGTAGTGGTGTTGGCCAGGCAGTGGCGGAACGACTCAGTGCAGCCGGAGAATCGTGTTTCATGGTCTCTTCTGGAGAGAGCTATAAGGCGATACGAGATCATTTCTGGATTAACCCGTCCAACCCCGCAGACTTGCAGCAAGTGTTGAAGGATACTCTCAGTTTCAGCAATTTGTCTTGCCGGGGAGTTCTCCACTTATGGAGCCTGGAGGCATCGAGATCAACAAGAGAGACTACAGCAGCTTCGCTGGATGCGGCCCAGGAACTAGGCAGCCGTAACGTGCTGCTCCTGGTGCAGGCACTCCACGATAAATCGCGGAGCTACACAGGCTTGCAGGAGCCGCCCCATCTCTGGTTGGTAACTCGTGGAGCGCAGGTAGTAGGAACGGAGCCTGTATCTGTCGCTCAAGCGCCATTGTGGGGCCTCGGGAGAGTGATCGCCCTCGAACACCCGGAATTTCAGTGTGTGCGCATCGACCTTGATCCTGGCAGTGAGATGGCAGAGGTCCCCTTCATTTTTCAGGAACTCTGGTCAAAGGATGGTGAGGATCAAATCGCCTTCCGCAGGACTGAACGCTATGTCCCCAGGTTAGTGCGCATAGAGGGTCCTTCCTCGGACACATCGATTGCAAAATCAGGTCAGAATGACAGCAAACTCAGCATCCCTACAACCTCTTCGTTCTCCCTGGATATTGCCAGGCCTGGCCAATTGGATATGTTGAGGTTACAACCTGCCACTCGCATAGAACCAGGTCCTGGACAGGTCGAGATTGAAGTCTATGCGGCAGGGCTCAATTATAGGGATGTGCTCAATGCCATGGGCGTCTATCCAGGGGACCCAATACCACTGGGAGCTGAGTGCACTGGCAGGATTGCTAGAATCGGGAAAGACGTTGAGGGTTTTCAAATAGGCGATGAAGTCATTGCCATCGCCCCAGCCAGCTTCAGTAGATTTGCGACGACCTCTGCCCCCTCTCGTGGTACCAAAGCCGGGTCATCTCAGCTATGAGGAGGCGGCAACCATTCCTGTCACCTTCTTGACGGCTCATTATACCTTGAATCACCTGGCCCGTATGCGCAAGGGCGAGCGAGTGTTGATCCACGCGGCGGCCGGAGGCGTCGGTCTCTCGGCAGTGCAGCTCGCACAACGCGCGGGCGCCGAGGTCTTTGCAACGGCGGGCAATCCCGAAAAACGCGCATTCTTGCAGTATATCGGCGTAAAGCACGTCATGGATTCCCGGTCGTTCGCTTTTGTCGATGAAGTGATGCAGCATACCGGCGGCAAGGGTGTGGATATCGTCCTGAACTCCCTGCCTGGAGAATATATCCCGAAGAGCCTCTCGCTTCTGGCAGCCTATGGCCGCTTTCTAGAAATCGGCAAAATGGATATCTACCTGAACAGGCCACTGGACCTGTATCCCTTCTACAACAACTTGTCCTACTTTGCCATCGACCTGGACCGCCTCTGCCGTGATCATCCCGCCTTGATCCGGTCTCTGTTCCTCGAACTGATGGAATACCTCAAGGACGGCAGCCTCAGACCGCTCCCACGCAATGTGTTCTCCATCTCGGATGCCGTGGGGGCTTTTCGCTACTTGACTCAAAGAAAGAATATCGGGAAGGTTGTGGTATCTCTCCACGATGCCATGCCTTCATCCATGTCGGAGGTCCCTCTTGCACTACGTCCGGATGCAACGTACCTCATCACGGGCGGTCTGGGTAGCCTGGGCTTGCTCATAGCCCAATGGATGGTCCAGCAAGGCGTACGGCACCTGGTCCTGATGGGGCGGCACGGCGCTGTCGGCTCAACTCGCGCCGCGATAGAGGCGCTGGAGAAGGCTGGTGCCCGGGTCGTAGTCGCCGAGGCGGACATAACACGAGAAGAACAGGTGGCCGGTGTTCTTGCTAAAATCGACGACTCGATGCCGCCGCTCCGGGGTATCATCCATGCTGCCGGAGTCCTCGACGATGGTCTCCTGGTACACCTGGACCAAGAGCGCCTCTCTGCGGTCATGGCACCCAAAGTGCAGGGTGCCTGGAACCTGCATGCCCTGACAAAGGACGCGCCGCTGGACTTCTTCGTGCTCTTTTCCTCGGTCGCCTCCGTGCTTGGATCACCAGGTCAGGGACCTTATGCTGCTGCCAACGCCTTCTTAGATGCTTTATCTCACCAACGTCGAGCGCTAGGGCTACATTCACTCACTGTAAACTGGGGACCGTGGAATGCAGTGGGTATGACGGCTCAGCCTGATCGGAGTCGACGTCTTGCATCTCTCGGCATGGATGCCATCGCCCCCCAACAGGGATTCCAGGTATTGGAGCAACTGCTTCCTCAGCGCGATGGTGCTCAGGTTATGGTGGTTTCTGCCAACTGGCAGCAGATGCTCAACTCTTTGCGGCCGAGGCGTGAACCGCCACTGTTTTCACACCTTGTCCAGGGGAGGACAGAATCCCCGGCAAACCAGAGCAGCGAACGAAAGCAGGATGATCTCACCCTGGAAGCGCTTCTTGCCATAGAACCAAAGCAGCGCCAGCCACTGCTTATAGCGCATCTTCAAAAAGAGCTGGCCATCGTGCTTGGCCTTGAAACGGCTGAGATCGATCCACAGGAGTCTCTTAATAACCTGGGCCTCGACTCACTCATGGTTCTAGAATTGAGGCAGCGCCTGGATAACGGCCTGGGTGTAGAATTATCCATGGAAAGCCTGATGCAAGGCCCTAACCTGATCGACCTTTCCGTCAAGCTGCTAGCCCGGTTGGGAACCTCATCCGCACCAGTGAGCTGATCTTGATGCAACACTGAAGCGAGAGAGAAAGAAGGGAGACAGATGAGAGATCGGGTTGCCCTTATCACTGGGGGATCGCGCGGTATTGGGGCTGAAACGGCTCTAGTGCTTGCTGATCATGGGTATGATATTGCTTTCACTTATCGAAACAAAGAGGCACGAGCCCGCGAGGTGATCGCTGCTGTCACACAGCGTGGAGTACGCGCTCTCGCCCTGGCCTGCGATATGACTCATTCCAGCGATCTTGAGTCCCTTTTCCAGCAACTGATGCATTGGACAGATCATTTGGATGTGCTCATTCTCAATGCTTCGGGAGGAATGGAGCGAGATCTCGCCGCGGCTGACCCACAATATCCCATGCGTATCAATCGCGATGCGCAGCTTCAGTTCACCAGGGCAGCCCTTCCACTCTTACTTGATGGAAGCGTGATTGTCTTTGTGACCAGTCATTGGGCCCATCTCTACGGACAGATAGAGCAATTGCCTGTTTATGAACCGGTTGCTGAGAGCAAACATGCTGGTGAGCAGGCCATACGTGCCCGTCAAAACGAATTCGCCGCCAGGGGGTATCCGACTCGTCGTGGTCACAGGAGACCTCGTTGAGGGAACAATTTCGCCGAAGCTCCTCGAACGAACTGCCCCAGGTTTTATTGATCAGCGACGGATCATCACAGGAGGCCTTCCGACAGCAGCAGAGATGGGCGAGAAAATTGCTTTGACAGCCATGAATACAGACATATCTAGCGGCTCTACTGTAGTAGTGGGCGCGGAGCTTCAGTCAATGCTTTCCCAACCATGACATGGCTGATGGTATTCCTCACAAAGCTTTCAGCCCGGCTGTTGACCCTGTTTCCTCGTGTCTACTCTAGCACCTTTCGTAGCGCCAATACGACGTTTGTGCCACCTAGGGCACGCCCACCAAGCAGCACTGCGGGTGCAGACAGCGGATGTGCCTCTTCTTGCACCAGGTTTAGGCCATAGCGCGGGTCTAATTCCTCACAGTTGATCGTCGGTGGAATGATGCCCTGCTGGAGCGCCAGCAGAGCGGCAATCGCGTCGAGCGCTCCCGCGGCAGCGTAGCTGTGGCCAAGCATAGTACGCGGGACGCTCACCGGAAGCTGCGCAAGTTCACTGCCGAAGACCATATGTAGCGCCTCCGCTTCACCTTGATCGGAAGATGGGATGGCTTGCCCATCAAGGCTGAAGTACCCGATATCCCGGGGTTGTAGATGCGCTTCCTGCATCACGAGTTGTATAGCGCGGGCATATTGGGTGCCATTGGATGAGGGGGCCACTAATCCATGGGCATCATTCGTCTGCCCATAGCCCACAATTTCTCCATAAATGGGGGCGCCTCGCCGCCGCGCATGTTCGTATTCCTCCAGCATGCATATCCCTGCTCCCTCTGCTGCGAGCAAGCCAGCAGCGCGCCGATCGAACGGACGATAGGCGTTGGCATCATCGCCCAGGGCAGCGTAGCCGCTATGAGCCAGCACAAAGAGGATGAAAGGGTATAAGAATGCCTCACACCCGCCTGCTATGATGATATCTGCTGCTTTCCGTCTAATAGCCCTGTATGCCATACCCAGTGCATTTAAGCCACTGGCCGTATCATTCACCGGGGTCTTGCAATATCCTTGAATACCGTGACGGATGGATATCTGTCCGACATTTGCTACCTGAAGCCAGGCTATTGCTGAATAGACGCTCATAAAGCGCGGCCCACGAGTATACAATGTACGGGCTTGTTCCAGGAGGTACTCCACGCCGCCCATGGTGTTGGCAATCACTGCTCCCACACGCTGCAGATTCTCCTGCTCAAGCGCTATTTTTGCGTCTTGCAGTGCTTCCTGAACAGCAGCGAGGACGAAATGGGTCATGCGATCAGTCCGGTTTACCAGCTTGCGCTCGATGTAATCATTCACCACAAAATCACTGACCTCACCGGCTACCGAAATTGGCAGTTCCGAGGTAGGATGGCGTGAAATAGGCTTGATACCGGAGACTCCTCTACTGGTTGCCCTCCAGAATGCCTCCTTCCCGATACCATTTGCCGCTACTACACCCAAGCCTGTAATGACCACGCGTCGCTCTGTATTATGTTCCATGCTTGTCTTTCTCGCGCAGGCTGATTTACGTTTGTCTCTCACGCCAATCGGCCCGTGAGAGAATGAGTCCAGAATTCACACCGCCGAAACCGCTGGAGTGTGTAAGCGCCACATCGATAGTGGCCCGGCGTGCGACGTTGGGCAGGCGCAATTTGGCTGCATAATAGAGTGCATGCTCAACGGTTAAATCGCGGTGTACTATGTCATCCTGCGGTACGTACCCGATTTGCGTACTGAAGGCAGCAGCGACTCACCGATGTGGTAGCGAGGAAAGACATCTCGCTCCACTAGCGTTACATCGAAACCCTCTCGGGCGAGGAAGGTAGCGGCAGTAGAGCCGGCTGGCCCTCCACCTATCACTAGAACTTGTGTGGATCTGTTCAATTTGTCTCCTCTCCTTTGTCGAGGGAATACCTCACTCGGTCTTCATATCATGGGGGTCTCGCCAGTTGGGAAACAGTACTTAAAGGTGTTGTACACAGCGCTATTACCTCTTCATTTATACTCTGCAAGAAGTATGCCTTAGCCTATGGCTGCATGTCAAGTTATGATCTTAGCGAGATTATGCAGAAACTTCTCGTCATTACAACGTTGGCGAAGTCGAAAATTAGCAGTGCAATTCACAGACCACTTCGCAGCATTGGAGGTAATCACCGGCTGTTGTCCAATACGTCTACAGAGGTGGCCGAAAACCTGCACCACAATCGAGATGACTATGAGCTGGAGGAGTATTTGACCCGTGAGCAAGTTCTCTCCTTTTACCCGAGGAACACCCCCGACAGGCATTCTTTGTTGTTGGATTATACTTTAAGAAGTACTAGCTTATTATCGATAAACGTTCATGATGCGGTAATCTGTACAATACAGTACAGTACAGCATCTAGGAAGTTAAGGGATTCTTAATTATTGCAAAGCGCCTCAAATACAGCAGAGCAACGTTACGGACCCGAAGCAAATGACAAACCTTGCTTTAGCTAATATCTCATAGAGATTGGAAACAGGTTGGAAAGAGCAATTGATAAGAAAAATTCTCATTTCTTTACAGTAGGAGGAGTCTGCTTGTCAAAATTCAGAGTAAATTAAAAATAATATGATACGACCTAGCAACAAGAAACGCCTAGATTAGGGAGTCTAAGCGTTTCAAACAACCTTATTCATCTGCTCTGTAGTATTTGCCGTCCAAAACAAAGGTACTACAGAACAGCCAGAACCCGCCTGATTGTAGTCAGTTCAGCATAAACAGCCGGAGGGCGTTTTTGCTGCAAGGACAGGTCTAAGGTTACGTAAATTATGCCATTACGCGGCCTGGTCTGTCAATTGATGAGAGGTATCCATGGCCGTTATAGGGGGACAACCAGCGCAAAGCCCTGGTCCGCGTATCAGCGTTGTTATTCCGGCGTTGAATGAAGCCCAAAACCTTCAATATGTACTACCGCATATTCCACCTACTGTCAGTGAGGTGATTCTAGTTGATGGCCATTCAACCGATGGCACTATTGCAGTGGCACAACGACTACTATCGTCTATCCGTATCGTCAAGCAAAAGGGTAGGGGTAAAGGGAACGCTCTGAGAGCCGGTTTTGCTGCTTGCACAGGTGACATCATTGTCATGCTGGACGCAGATGGATCGGCTGATCCAGGCGAGATACCGCGTTTCGTTGAGGCACTTAAGCTGGGAGATGATTTTGCTAAAGGTTCACGCTTTCTTCAAGGTGGCGGCAGTCACGATATTACTGCGTTGCGCTGGGGAGGTAACTACACCTTGTGCAGGCTCGTCAACATACTTTTCGGGACAAGGTTTAGTGACTTGTGCTATGGCTACAACGCTTTTTGGAGGCACTGCCTCGACTGCATAGAGATTGACTGCGATGGCTTCGAAGTTGAGACACTGATCAGCCTGCGTATACACAAAGCCAATCTGAAAATCGTCGAGGTTCCCAGTTTTGAACATCCACGCAGGTATGGTTATAGCAACCTGCACACCTTCCGCGACGGTTGGCGAGTGCTAAGGACGATAATAAAAGAACTACATTATCCTGCAGCCTCGTATAGCGTAGCGAGGCGGTCCTCGGCATCGGGAGAGCTCGTTTTGTGAACTTTCATCTGTACAGCGTGCATAAAGAGAGGTAATGTGACACAAACAGCATACGATATTTCCGTGATTATATGTGCATATACAGAGGAGCGATGGCATGATCTTGTTGCAGCTGTGGAGTCGATCCAGCGACAGAGTGTCCCTCCCCGCGAGATTATTGTGGTTATTGATCACAATCCATGCCTTCTGGAACGGGTGCGAGTGCATGTACCTGATGTCATTGTGACGGAGAACTATGAGCAGCAGGGATTATCTGGAGCACGCAATAGCGGGATAGCCATAGCTCAAGGAGACCTTATTGCCTTTCTTGATGATGACGCAACAGCAGAACCAGATTGGTTAATCCGATTAACCCACTGCTGTGAAGACTCCCAGGTTTTAGGTGCAGGTGGAGCAGTTGAACCGTTGTGGCTGGGTAAACGGCCTGCTTGGTTCCCAGAGGAATTTTATTGGGTTGTGGGCTGTACCTACCGGGGTTTGCCTGAGGAGCTAAAGGCGGTGCGTAATCCGTTTGGGGGCTGCACTTGCATTCGCCGGGAAGTATTTAAGGTTGTTGGGGGGTTCAGGCACAGCATCGGGCGTGTAGGTGGTCGTCCGATGGGAGGAGAGGAAACAGAGTTCTGCATTCGAGCCAAGCAGCGTTGGCCTCAGAAATTCTTCCTCTACGAGCCGCAGGCCAAAATCCACCATCGTATTCCGTCTCATCGTGCAACTTGGCGCTACTTTCGGTCCCGCTGCTATGCCGAAGGTCTCTCGAAGGCAATCGTGGCTCGCTACGTGGGTGCAAAAGACGGTCTTGCCTCTGAACGCGCCTACATACTCCGGACCCTACCCCAGGGAATCGTGCAGAGTCTAGCTGATGCTCTTCTCCGAGAAGGTTTGACTGGACTTGCTCGCGCAGGGGCCATCGTGCTCGGGTTAGCATTGACAATAGCGGGCTACCTGGTAGGAAGCACATTGTTATACATAGAGAAGTTAAAGACGAAAAGAAAGAATATCATTGCTAGAGAAGAGACTTTTCTCCGTAACTTACCACCATCTATCAAGGCTGAGCCATGAGAAAGAAGGGAAATTCAGGCAATAGCATAATGGTTCACTTTTTTGAGAAAGGAATACACAATGTTTACCCAGTCTAACAAGAAAAAAGTGCCAATCCTTATGTATCATAGCATTTCGGAGCATGCGGCCCCGAAATTTAAGCCATTTGCTGTATCACCAACTTTGTTTGCTGAGCACATGACCTATCTGCATCAACATGGCTACACTCCAATTACTGTCACCCAGCTTATCAATACGCGAAGCAAAGGCTCATCTGCTCTGCCTGAACAGCCTGTCGTTCTAACATTCGATGACGGCTTCGCTGATTTCTTTACGGAGGCTCTTCCGGTACTCCAGAGGTACGGCTTTACGGCGACGCTTTACGTTACCACCGCTTTTGTCAACGGCACGAGCCGCTGGTTGCAGCGTGAAGGGGAGGCTACACGCCCGATACTCACCTGGAACCAGGTAGCTGAGATTTGCGCTGCTGGCATAGAGTGTGGCGGGCATAGTCATTGCCATCCCCAACTCGATACACTACCCTACTTTAGAGCTCGAGATGAAATCATGCAGTGTAAAAGGCTCTTAGAACAGCACCTGGGCCAGGAGATATTTAGCTTTGCCTATCCCTATGGCTATCATACCGCTACCATCAAGCAGTTGGTACGGGAAGCAGGCTATACATCAGCTTGTGCCGTCAAATATGAGATGAGTTCAGAGAGTACTGACGCCTTCGCCTTAGGACGCTTGATGGTGGAACCCAACACAAGTGTAGATGCTTTGACTACATTGCTTACCAAGGGCTATCCGTCAGTTTTCACAACGATGTATAAACGCGCCCGAACTCCCGTCTGGAGAATCGCCCGGCGCTGTTCGGCCCAGCTGATAAGGAAATCAGAGAATTCTACTAGCGTGGCCCAGGCAGCAGACTATGCGTCGGCGCGCATTTTAGAAATTGAACTAGGAGAGCTGCTGCCTTCAGTGTCTGCTGTTGATGAGAAGACCGGGCAGTGCTACCAGCGCGCCATGTGCCTGGTCCGTTTGCATACACAACCTTTAGGAGTGGTAGAGTTCCAGCTAGTTGAGGAATGGACGAGTCCATACGGCTATGCTCAGAACATCTGGTGCGCTTTGGGTACGCAGATTAATGAGCATTTGCAGCAGGACAATTTGCCCACGGTGACAGGGTTGGCCGTAGCAGGTCTGCCCAATTCCTGCAGGCCTCAATGTATTGAGGAGCGCGAACGATTTTTGGCCCAGGCCCCTTTTGTGAGTGTCATCGTTCCCACCCGTGATCGCCCAGAGCGGGTACAGCTCTGCTTGCGCTCGCTGTTGGCCCAGCACTATCCACAGTATGAAATCATCGTCGTGGACAACGCCCCGAGTACGAGCGCGACGGCAGATTTCATCCAGCAAACCTATCGTGATGAGCCACGGGTGCGCTATACACGCGAAGACCGCCCAGGCCGTTCCTGGGCACTCAACTGTGGGATGATGGCAGCCCAGGGAGAGATTCTAGCGTTTGCCGATGATGATGTGGTGGTCGATTCCTACTGGTTGGTGGAACTGGTTAGAGCTTTCAGCCTTGCTGATGATGTGGCATGCGTCACCGGTCTCCTCTTACCTTTGGAGCTTGAGACTCCTGCACAGTTTTGGCTTGAAGAGTTCGGGGGATTTAGTAAGGGGTTTAGTCGGCACTTCTTCGATATGAGGGAGAATCACCCTAAGACACCTTTGCATCCTTATGCTGCGGGGCAATTCGGTTCAGGAGCAAATATGGCCTTTACGGCAGCGTTCCTTCAAAGCGTCAATGGATTTGACCCGACCCTTGGACCGGGTAGTCCTGCCCAGGGTGGTGAAGACCTTACCCTATTCTTCCAGGCGGTTACGCGAGGCTACACACTGGTGTACGAGCCAGCATCGCTGGCGTATCACCCTCACCATCGTGAGTATGCCGGCCTACGAAAGCAAATCTATAACTATGGAGTAGGCCTGGCAGCCTTCTTGGTGAAGAACGTACTCGATAATCCTCGACTTCTGTTTGACTTCGTCACCAAAGTACCGTACGGCCTCTATTTTGCCTTGAGTGCTCGGTCATCAAAGAACAGAAAGAAGACCTCGCACTATCCTAAAGAGTTGACGAGGCTTGAGTTGGAAGGAATGTTCTATGGGCCATTTGCCTATTTACAGAGTCTATGGACTTCACGTCACACGCGCAAGCCACATGTACCAATCGAAGCATGTAATGTGTTGCCCATGAGGAAGGAAATCTAGTACATTGAGAACATTGCTGTATCAGTGGGCTAAAGTAAATAGCGTCATGCTGGTTAATGCCAGCTCACTTGTCGGGACCACGGCAATAACATCAGTTCTTGGATTCGTGTATTGGTGGTTAGCTGCGCGACAGTTCTCCTTGGAAGATGTAGGCTTTGCCTCCGCTACCATCTCGGCTATGAGCCTGCTTGGAACCCTCGGTATGTTAGGAATGGGCACTCTGTTGATTGGTGAACTGCCGCGCCACCCAGGCAAAGAGGGGCCGCTCATCAGTGCTGCCCTGATCCTGGTTGGGGCAGCAGGAGGAGGCTTAGGCATATTGTTTGCAGTTGTCGCGCCTTTCGCATCGACTGACTTCCAGGCGCTTGGAGCAAATCTCCAAAATATATTGCTTTTCGCAATCGGTGTCAGCCTCACCGCAATCGCCTTAGTCCTCGACCAGGCCCTGATCGGACTCCTGCGGAGTGGGCAGCGACTTTGGCGCAATGCGCTTTTTTCTGTGGCCAAACTCGCTGCGCTGTTTGCGACAGGACTCTGGCTGTCGCATGCAACCGGGTTGACCATTTATGCGACATGGGCCGCTGGGAATGCACTCTCACTGGTAGCTCTTGCCGGGATAGTGGTGGCGAAGGGAGGGGTATCCACTAGAAACTATCTACCACGTTGGAGATTATTGGGAAAGCTGAAGTTGTCGGCTTTCCAGCATCATATACTCAATTTGATACTTCAGGTTCCGGGTTTAATCTTACCGGTGGTGGTTACTATAGTGCTCTCCGCTAGAGTGAACGCCTGGTTCTATGTTTCCTTTATGTTTGCAAATTTTGTGTCTGTCATCCCAGTTTCCCTTGCGACTGTACTCTATGCAATGAGCTCTGCCCAGCCCTCAGTGCTGGCGCGAAAAATATGGTTGACATTGAGCCTTGCGCTGGCAACATGTACGTTAGCAGATTGCCTGTTGCTGTTTGGTGCCAGGCAGGTGCTAGGCCTATTTGGTCATACTTACGCCGAAGAAGCATCATGGTGCCTACGTATCCTCTGCCTTGGGGCTTTCCCGCTTATCATCAAGAACCACTATGTAGCGATATGTCGTGTTAACGGTCGTCTAGCCCGTGCCATGCTTCCTATAGCGATAGGTACTCTTCTCGAGGTAACTATACCTGTACTAGGCGCACGTCTCGGCGGTTTATCAGGGTTGAGTCTAGGCTTGCTTGCTGCATTGTGTATTGAAGCGTTGTTTATGTCTCATACCGTCTATAGAGCTGTTCGTCCCATAGATGTGCCAACTACACAGAAGCAGCCTGAGCCCTACCGGGATGATATGAGCCCGGCAGAGACGCATAGCAGAAAACCAAGTTTTGGACCATAAAATTGTTCTATTTATTCCTGTATAAAAGAAAGGCAAATGGCATGCGCATCTTAATGCTCGCTCAGTTCTACCCGCCCATGATCGGTGGGGAAGAGCGGCATGTACGCAATCTCAGCATTGAGCTTGCTGCACGTGGGCATGACGTCGCTGTAGTCACGCTCTGGCATGCGGACTCGCCAGCATTCGAGTGTGATCAAGGCGTGCGAGTTTATCGCATACATGCCTCAATGCAGCGCGTGAGCGCCCTTTTCAGGGAAAAAGAACGTCGTCACTCGCCTCCCTTCCCCGACCCGGAGGTGTTGCGGGCACTTCATCGCATCATCAAACAAGAACGCCCCGACATCGTGCATGCCCACAATTGGATTGTGCATTCGTTCACACCTCTCAAGGCCTGGAGCAAAGCCAAACTCGTTGTTACTCTTCATGATTGTAGCCTTGTTTGTGCACAACAGCAGTTCGTGTATCATGGGGCGCTGTGTAGTGGTCCCGGCTTGACAAAGTGTTTAGGATGCGCCGCCGAAAACTATGGCGTGGCAAAAGGTGTGCCAATAACCCTGGCTAACTGGACCTGGGGGAAGGTAGAACATCGGGCAGTTGACATGTTTATGCCCGTTAGCAAGGCAGTTGCAGAGGCAAACCAGTTGACCAGGCGCGGAGTATCCTATCGCGTAATACCTAACTTCGTCCCAGATGACCTTGGTATTCTGCCTGCCCATACCGAGCCGCTTCTGGCAGAATTGCCGGATGACGACTACCTGCTCTTTGTCGGCAATATAGGACGCGATAAGGGTGTAGAAGTGCTCTTTCGGGCATATACTGCAATGGACAGTCAAGTGCCACTGGTCCTCATAGGACAACCGGAGGTCGGCTTCTCAGTGAACTTTCCGCCCAACGTCCGGCTCCTGCAAAGCTGGCCCCATCGCGCCGTCATGGGTGCGTGGCGTCGTTGCTCTATTGCGCTGCTGCCTTCGATCTGTCTTGATGCCTGCCCGACAGTGACAATGGAGGCAATGGCAATGGGACGGCCCGTTGTCGCCTCGCGCATCGGCGGTCTGCCTGATATCGTTGTCGATGGCGAAACCGGCCTTCTTACCACCCCTGGTGATTGTCGGGCATTGCAAGAGGCTATAGAGCGTTTACTGGGTAACCGTGAGCTGCGAGAGCGCATGGGGACTGCCGCAAAACTGAGAGGTAACCAGTTGCAGGCGAGAACGGTGGTGCCACATATTGAGGAGGTTTATCGGGAGGTGTTGCAATCATGAAGCTTCACTGCCCTTCTTGTGAGACGGAACTCCCTGGCTATGCCAATTTCTGTAAATATTGTGGGCATGCACTCGATACTACTACCACAATCATCGCGGGAAGAAAGCCGAGGGGTCTTCCTCCAGTAAATGTGGAGCCTCTTGATGCTCCTGCTGTCGGTTCTCATGTCTCTATCCCCGGTCACAACAAGGTGCTGGGTAAACTACCTTTACCGGTCCAGCGTGTAATCTCTGCGGTGCTTACACGGGCGCGAGATCCTCAACCAGAGGAGCCTCATACCAGGCCCGAGGAAGCAGCCTTTCAGTCACTAGCATGGGGACGGCTGCCATTACTGGCGCTGATAAGTACATTGGGTGTCTTCTCGGTGGCTTATGCGTATACTGGCGCACGTAATGGCGCGGCAGGGGCGGAAATCTTTTTCTGGCTTGGCTTACTCCTGATTTTCGTACCAGCAGCGTCGCGGCTCATCTCACCTGGAGCATCACGATTGGAACGTATTGGCCTACTCTGTATTGTTGTTATCTATTTCTACCTGCTTAGGGTGATGATTAGCCCATTCTACTTTTCCACTATTGATGGATTTATGCATTGGCGTTCAGCAGAGAATATTGCCACGAATGGGCATCTTTTCGGCGAAAACACCCTACTTCCTGTTAGTCCTTTTTACCCTGGTCTCGAAATCGTGACGAATGCGCTGAGCAGACTGAGTGGATTGGACGACCTCAATGCAGGCTTCATCGTGGTAGGCGTAGCACACCTGGTGGCAGTCTTATCGCTTTTCATGCTTTATGAGCAAATAACGAAATCAGCGCGTATAGCGGGAATAGCGATGATTCTCTACATAGCCAATCCACATTTTCTTTTTTATGACACGGAATTTGCTTATGGATCGCTGGCACTACCGCTCGCTACATTTGTGCTGTTCGCTATGGCACGCCATGAGACACTAAGCAGTGATCGTCACTGGATGACCTTCACTGCGTGGATTGCTCTGGGAGCAGTCGCCGTTACGCACCATGTGACGGACTTTGCCTTAGATGCATTGCTCATACTCTGGTTGGTAACTTATGGATTTCAAGGTCCAACTCGCCTGTGGCGGTCGAACTTGACTAAGACTGCTCTATTCGGCGTTTTCACATCTCTTGCCTGGATTAGCCTTAAGGGAAATCCGGTTGTGGACTACCTCTCCTCATATTTTGCAGGTGCGCTTAACGAACTGGGACAGGTGTTGACTGGCACTAGCAGTGCACGACACCTTTTCGTCGATTACTCAGGCCAGCAGACACCATTCTGGGAACGACTACTCTCAATTTCCTCGGTGGCGCTCATCTTATTGTGTCTGCCATTCGGCTTGCTCTGTCTCTGGCAGCGCTATCGTTACAACGTGCTCGCGTACACGCTCGGCATTGCCTCGCTCTTCTATCCATTCAGTTACGTTTTCCAATTTACCAACAACGGCTCTGAAATTTCGGACCGAGTTGTAGCATTTCTCTTTATTCCCATTGCTTGCGTCTTGGCCATCTTTATCACCCAATTCTGGCCGACACGATGGCTGAATTGGAGACAGACGTCATTGATTACCTGCGCTGTATCAGTCATATTTCTAGGAGGTGTCATTCTAGAAAATGGACCTCCTTGGGAGCATTTACCAGGTCCTTATCTAGTAGCTGCTGGTGAACGATCCATCGAACCAGAGGGGATACAAGCGGCGATATGGGCACGTTCATATCTTGGATCCAATAACCGGGTTGCGACCGATCTCACGAATGGACTATTGATGAGTACCTATGGGGATCAGCGTCAAGTGACTGGAATCGAGGACCGCATAGATGTGACCTCGGTTTTCTTCTCACCAATTCTTGGCCCCAATGAAGTGACAACGCTGCAACGTGCTAAGGTGCGCTATCTTGTCGTTGATTTGCGATTGAGCAGATCACTCCCGCAAATAGGACTCTATTTTGAGCAAGGAGAAGATGATGCTTTCCAGCACACTACCCCGATCAGCAGGGAGGCCCTGACAAAGTTTAACACGATACCGCAGGTCAATTGTGTGTTTGATAGTGGTGACATCGTGATTTATGACGTGGGAGGACTCACCAATGCGCCAGCACTACCTTGACCTCATCGCGGCAGTGATCATCGCAGCGCTGAATGTGCTATGGGTGCTCCTTCCTGGCCACACTCCTGTAATAGGTATCATCCTGGCATTGCCTTTGGTCTTCCTGCTGCCAGGCTATGCTCTGACTGAGGTCCTGTTTCACAAACAAGCACTTGGTGCTTCTCACCGGCTTGTTCTCAGTCTCGGCCTGAGCCTGGCTATTGACGTCCTGGGTGGCCTCATCCTGAATATGCTGCCAGCAGGTTTACAAGCGACATCGTGGGCAGCGCTCCTGGGACTACTAACAGCGGCATTTTCTCTCCCGGCAGCGTTTCTCCGGCGAGGAACGGTGTCTTCGCACAATGCAAGGCCGCTGAGGTTCCGTTTCATCATGCCCGGGTGTATTCTGTTCGGGCTGGCTGCTACCGTGGCAATCTTTTCCTTATTGTACGCTGTTATAGGTGCAGCACAACAGCCATATCCAGGTTTTACACAACTCTGGATGGTTCCAGTAGCGCAGCCTGGAGAAAACTGTACAGTTCGTTTAGGGGTACGTAGTTTTGAATCAGCTCCTACCACGTATCGCATCGTGATGACAATAAACGGCGCGCAAATGACTACCTGGCCATCAGTCGTCCTGCTTCCACAGGGAGAATGGGACCGGGTGGAACCAATAACTTCAGGAGGCGCAGGCAGCGTTTCTGTTGGAGTGCAGCTCTACCGGTTCGATAGGCCAGGGAGCGTATATCGACAAGTCCATTATACATTTCACAAATGCGGAACTTCACGGGTTATGCCTTCTTCCTATCCAGTTCTAGCTGGTGCATACAACGGTATCATTAATGGCATACCCGCGAACCTCACTACAAATTTGTCTCTTACAACAATACAACATCGCGAAAAGGAGTTATGAAGATGGAAAATGTGCAGGCTACAAGAGATACTTCACAAATTACATTAAGCGGGATACAGTACGATGCACTCGTACTCGATGCCAGATTGCGGCAATCACTGGCAACCGTGCGTTCTCTTGGCAGCCGGGGAATGCACGTCGCAGCACTCGAAACCTTTGATACTGCTCCTACCTTCTCGTCACGTTGGTGTGAGCAGAAATTTGTCTGCCCAGCCAGTGAGGGGACGCCGGAATATCTAGCATATCTCAAGCAGGTGCTGGAGGCTACTGGTGCGCGAGTGCTGATCTCTTGCTCAGATGGAACGATAGCGTTAATACGCCAGCATCGCCAGCAACTTGAGCAACGGACGCACATCGCACTGGCAAAAGAATCCGCTCTGGGAATAGCCATCAATAAAGAGCAGACGCTCGAAATTGCCAAGCGATTAGGCGTGAGGATACCGCACGCCATCACAATCGGGAGGGTCGATGAGGTAGAAACAGCGCTGCGAGAAATTGGGCTGCCAGCAGTCATTAAGCCTGTGGAGTCATGGGCCGGAGATAAACACCGGGGTGTGCGGATAGTATCAGAGTTGGTGACGACCCCTGAAGAAGCGCGCTGTGCTGTTGAAACATTGACGCGCTTTGGAGGAACGGTGCTCTTCCAGCAGTATCTTTTGGGCAGGCGCGAGTCCCTCAGTTTTTTCTATGCGAATGGCAAAATGTATGCGCGTTACGCTTTTTGGGGACAGCGTACCGAGCCGCCCTTGGGGGGGACTTATGTGTTGCGTCAGAGTATTGCCTTGCCGCCAGATACAGGCAAACAAGCAGAACGTCTGGTACGTGAAATCGGGCTGGAAGGCTACTCTCAAGTAGAGTTTCGACGTGACAGTGCTGGAACTCCGTACCTGATGGAGATTAATCCACGCCTCAATCTAGCAATTGAGACTCCCATACGCGCTGGAGTCGATTTTCCTTACCTCCTCTACCAGTGGGCCCGTGGGGAGAGCTTGGAAGAGGTGAAGAGCTATCGTATAGGCACCAGGATGCGCTACCTGGCAGGTGATATCTTGACAACAGCAGCATCAGTGCGGCAGCCTGGTAGACCAGGCATAGCTTCGCCAGCCCGCGCAATTTTCGATTTCTTCCTTTCTTTCTTCGTGCCTACGAGATATGATTATCTAGATTTGAAGGATCCTCTTCCTGCCTGGGTGGCGACGAAGGGTTTTGTCCGTTTTGCGCTGCGACTGATAAGGCGGGAGATTTGGAAGAAGAAGCTTCAGTGAACTCGGATTCTGGCAGCCGTACCAGGAGCAGTGCTTTGCGATATGCTAAAAAGAGAAGGAGGAGTGGGAAGTACCTTTATGCTCTTCCACTCCTTCCTAACTCTTTTAGGAGTAGATTGGGAAAGTCTGAAGTCATGCCATCAACACCTGCATGGATGGCATTTTTCATGATTTCTGTGGTTTTTACCCCGCAAGCCCGAACAAATAAGCCTGAAGAGTGCCATTGATTAACTAAACGGCTGGTAATTTTCTCTGCCCTTGGGCAAAAGACCTGTATTTTTGCCTTGATGACTCTCGTTATCATCTCCTCTGAGAAATCTGCGGTTATATATCCGACGCGAGCGAGAGGATTATTCTCTCGCATAGTGCGAACGGTTGAAAAGTCTTGAGAAGTGAAGGTCACACGATCTAGCAGTTTTAAATGCTCAACCATGCTTAAAACTTCATCTTCAATGCCAATTTGTTTTACTTCAAGATCGAAATAAGTTCGTGTTCCATACCTCTTCATTGCTTCTAGCAACAAGGGTATGCGCTGGCCTGCGTATTTATCATCGAACCACAAACCTGCATCAAGCTGTTGTAACTCTTGCCAAGATTTTTCCTGCAACACTCCTGTCCCATTGGTTGTTCTGTCCAAGAGGTCATCGTGGAAGAGCACTAACTGGCCATCTTTTGTTTTTTGTACGTCGGTTTCTATCCCATCAACTCCAATTTCTAAAGCAAGGTCGAAGCCCGCAAACGTATTTTCTGGTGCCAGACCTGCTGCACCACGATGCCCAATGACCTTCATATCTTTGAACCTCATTACTATTCTGTAAGGATACTCAGTCTCATTATACGATCAACACGTGCCATTTTCCTACCTGGTTTCGCGGCGGCTTCCTCGCTTGTTTACCAGAACATTATTGCCATGTCGTATAGTATCAGGAAGAACGGCCTCGACCTGATGCCTGGCGGCGTTGCCCGTAGAGGTAAGAGACGGAGCAGGGAAGCGTTGCGATCGGGAAGGCAGGAAGACCAGGCGCTGAGGCTAGGACAACAGGTACGGAAGTATGTGTAGATGAAGCTTCACTTTTCCATACCCGGATATAATCAATCTGAAAATAGCTAGGAAACTGTGTAGAGCTATCTGGTGGTCCCGGCAAATCGCCTCCTACAGCCAGGTCAGCAATCAAATACATAGGTTTGGATGTGATATGTGCAGCGTCTGTATAGCGCCTGCGTTCAACTCCATCAACGTACCAGGTAATGGCATGTGGTTCCCAATCAACAGCATATATATGCCACCCGGCAGAAAAATTTGGCCCTGTCCAATCTTTGCCGCTATCGCCCTCGCCGCCACTTGCAGTTGGAAAATGATAGTGCATATTGATTACATTAGATGCATCACCAAGTATTTCAAACACATCAATCTCGGGTGGCCAGCTCAGATCAGCCGGTAACATCCAAAATGCAGGCCACAGACCTTTCCCACGAGGAACTCTTGCCCGCATTTCCATATAACCATATTGAAAAGAGAACCTGGTATCGTTTGAAGCGGCAGTCGTTGGCCCTGTAGTGATCATGCCAGAGGTATAATCATAGGTTTTCCCATTTGAGGCTCTAATACTTTGCTTCTCAGCGCGTAGATTCAGTACTCCATTGCTCTCAAAGACGTTATCTGGCTGATATAATTCCAATTCACCTTGATCGTGATCGCATCCATTACCCACAGAAAAATTAAAGTAGCAAGTAGTCCATTTGCGGGTATCAAGTGCAGTGCCATTAAATGAGTCGTGAAAGAGCATAATCCAGTTGCCGGTTTGTCCAGTGGGGAGCACTTCTACCGGTTGCCTTCTTGGTTGTGAATGTTGCGAAAGAGGGACGATAAATAAAAGAGTTATAATCAAAATAAGAAAACTAAAGACACTCAATGCAGAGGCAAACAGTAAACGTGAGTAGGCATTTTTCATTTATATCCTCAAATTTCTCTTATGACCCTACTAGCCTAAAATAGCCTACTAGTAGCCTATTTGGCTGTACTGATCAGAACTCGACGCAAAGAAGGAGAAACAACTTGTATAAGTGGGTAGAGACGTTGGTGGCTGCCCTGTTTTATTATAGTGGGCTAGTGAAACTAACTCGCTGGTGGAGACAGAGAATGGGACCAAGCCTGGTTATTCTCAATTACCATCGTGCGACAGGAGGTGATTTGCGGCAGCATCTATGCTACCTGCGCCGTCACTATCGTGTAATGCATCTTGAGGCGGCACTGGAAGAACTATACACGCCGAACAAAGGTGAGCTCCAGCGGAGGGATAGGCGCACATCGCTTGTCTTAACCTTTGACGATGGATACCATGATAATTATACTCACGGCTTTAAGCCTGCACGTGAGCTGCAGGTTCCTATCACCATCTTCCTGATCCCTGGTTACATTGAAAGTGGAGGTCTTTTTTGGTGGCAAGAAGGTAATCAGCTTGTATCTCATGCGCAGGTTGACGAGGCCACAGTTGAGGAAGGTACGTATCACTTGGACAAATCAAATGAGCGAGAAGCGCTGGCACAGGTAATCGATGCTCGTGTGCGCCATACTACGTCAGTTGTCGAGCGCGAGGCGTTCCTAGTATCTGTTCGTAAGATTTTGGCCGTACCTTCATCAGGAATTGCCGGAGAAAGTGCTACGTCGCCCCTAACCTGGACAGAGGTGCAGGAGATGGAAGAGAGTGGATGGGTCTCTTTCGATTCGCACACGATGCATCATCCCATCCTGGCCTATTTGACCGATCCCGCCGAGGTACGGTACGAGGTAAATGAATGTCGTGTGCTGCTGGAACGGCAGTTAGGGCATCCCGTGCGTGCCTTTGCCTATCCGGTCGGGCAACCTGAGCATATTGGCTATAATGCACTTCGTGCTGTCCAGGAAGCAGGATATAACTGGGCGCTCACTACCATAGATGGTTTTAACACTCCAACAAGCGATCCCTATCTCCTTCGGCGTGTTGAGGTGGATGTAGATCAGCATTGGCTGGAAGTGGCAGCAAAGGCATCCGGTGTGTGGGGCTTCTTCTCTAGACTGTATCGGATGCTTACACATACCTGATTTTTACGCGTAGCCAAAAAGCCGCAGGGAGTTATTATCGGGACTGCCACCTGGGGCAGTCGAGAGCCGGAGAGCGAAACTATCCCGAGGAGGGTACGTCGATCAGAAGACGTCGGCGGCATACGTGGACATAGTGCACGATACAAAAACCCGCCTCTACAGGCGGGTGGAGTGGCAACGTCCTATTTTCCCACAGGGCTGCCCCTGCAGTATCATCGGAGCTGAAAGGCTTAACTACCGTGTTCGGGATGGGAACGGGTGTTTCCCTTCCGCTATAGTCACCACCCCACCCGCATGTACAAGCGAGTGAGTTTTCCTGGGTGGAGATGAGGGGACTCGAACCCCTGACATCTGCCTTGCAAAGGCAGCGCTCTTCCAGCTGAGCTACATCCCCTTTCTTTCAATCTCATTTCAATCTCAGATGAGAAGCCGCTTCATGTGCGACTTAGATCACTCCGTAGCCCAGGAATTCGCATTCCAATCTCAGATGAGAAGCCGCTTAGGGTGGGCCTTCCTGGACTCGAACCAGGGACCTCAGTCTTATCAGGACTGCGCTCTAACCACCTGAGCTAAAAGCCCATTTCAATCTCAGATGAGAAGCCGTAAGCAGAAGCATCGATCCATGCTCCCCGCTCAACCGGAGAGTGATAAGCTTACTTGGTAACACCTGTACCTATCTCTGACAAACTCGGAACTTGTCAGTCAAGACAAGTATCGACCTGGGAGTGGGGCTATGGGTAAGCCCGAAGCTCCCTAGAAAGGAGGTGATCCAGCCGCACCTTCCGGTACGGCTACCTTGTTACGACTTCACCCCAATCACCGACCCCACCCTCGACGCCTGCCCCCCTTGTTGCCAAGGGTTAGCCCAGCGGCTTCAGGTGTTGCCGACTTTCGTGGTGTGACGGGCGGTGTGTACAAGACCCGGGAACGTATTCACCGTGATGTGCTGACTCACGGTTACTAGCAACTCCGACTTCAGGCAGGCGGGTTGCAGCCTGCCATCCGAACTGAGACCGCCTTTGCTGGGATTGGCTCCCCCTCGCGGGTTGGCTCCCCGTTGTGGCGGCCATTGTAGCGTGTGTGTAGCCCAGGACGTAAGGGCCGTGCTGACTTGACGTCATCCCCGCCTTCCTCCACGTTGATCGTGGC
>WNEZ01002186.1_pt1 | contig 29052 bp, 25 predicted proteins | sample 5400521 | NCBI WGS metagenome assembly WNEZ01 (sample SAMN13153339, study PRJNA577476) | soil metagenome | isolation source: 120 cm saprolite under Douglas fir tree site 2 hole 1 replicate 1 | place: USA:California | collected 2015-04-18
TCACCGGATTGGGCATGAACAGAAGGAAGCAGCAACGCGGTTGAAAGCAACACAAGGATGAAACGATTCAGCATGAAATCTCCTCGTTTCTATCAGATTGACTCTACAACTAAGCTCACACCGCCCAATGGTTACTTCAGTTGGTTCGCACTCAGGTCATTTGGAAAGCCGCTTAGAGATGAGCGCGGCGTGAAATTCGGCCTTCTCATCGTAAAATCCAATGCAGATCACGCGATCACCCTCCTTAACCTGGCTAGCATCAATGTTGTTGACCTTACTGCTGCCGTGCTCCTGACTGGTCCATTGGGTCGAGCTGTCATAGTGGATAATCTGCTCGAAATTCGAGGCCCTCTGACGAATGGCCAGTGTAGATTTGTTTGTATTGTTTCTCGTGACAAGACCCTCCCAGCGGCCCTGCTTCGCGACCTTCTCCTGATGTGCCTTCTCAGCGTTCTCCTGAGCGACCAGGGGCATCGACATCGAGACGGCAAGCACAAACGTGAACAATAGAGTGAGTAGTTTCTTCAGCATGTAACCTCCCTATTCACTGGGAAATTGAGGAGGAATACTACACCAAACAGCGGAAATCAGCGACAGCTAACTCTTTTGTAATGTGAGAAGTGCGGGTTGGCAATTTCCGGAGGTTTACCGAGCTTGGCGTTCGGCCACCCCAGACGTACGTCGTCTCGGCGGTTGGCACCAAAGAGAGAGATTGACGGCCGGCCCTACCGTGATTGATGGCGGCCAGTACGAAGTCGACTCCGCCGCTACCTAGCTGAGTTACTGTTGGGTTTTTTTAGGAAGCTTCCTGCGGGAAACTCACATCAAAGAGATATAATATCGCTAGTTATACTGGAGTGACTGATTTTTCCTTCCCCAGAGACCACGATCGAATGTCCATGAAAATAAAAGCCGGTGTCCTCGTCGCGTCGTTTGCAATATTGCTGTTTATGGTGGTAGGCGAGTTGGGAGGCGTACGCGCCTCCTCCAATGACGGCGCCTATCGGCAACTGCAGGTTTACAGTGAAGTGCTCTCGCGCGTGCGCAGCGAGTACGTTGAAGAGCCAAACATTCCCTTGGTGACCGACGGTGCCCTGCATGGGCTGCTTGAATCGCTGGATGCGAACTCCAGCTACCTTACCGCGCCCGAGTACAAGGAATATAAGTCAAACAAATCGGAAGCCAAGGGCGAGATTGGTGCGGCTGTCTCCAAACGTTTCGGCTATGCTGCGGTGATCTCAGTCATACCCGGTGGTCCGGCCGACAAGGCGGGAATTGAGGGTTCCGACATCCTTGAGGCCATCGAAGGCAAGAGCACGCGGGATCTGTCTCTGGCTGAAATCCGCAACCTGCTGGCCGGGCAGCCTGGCTCAAACGTCACGGCTTCCGTGGTGCGGGCCCGCCGCGCCGAGCCGAAAAAGGTCGTAATTACTCGCGACGTAGTCACTATTCCGCCGGTCAGCGACAAGATAATGGAAGACGGGATCGGCTATATCAAAGTTGACGCCTTCAGCAAGGGAAAGTCGCAAGAGGTCGCGGACAAGATCAAATCACTGCAGAAGCAGGGCGCGAAAAAGCTGATTCTCGACCTGCGGAATGCCAGCGAAGGCGACGAGTCAGAAGGGATCGCCGCCGCCAACCTCTTTCTTAACCATGGAACAATCACCTACCTGCAGGGACAAAAGTATCCGCGTGAAGCGTTCAACGCAGATCCTGCGAAGGACATCACCAACCTGCCGCTCGTGGTGATGGTAAACCGGGGCACGGCTGGTCCGGCCGAGATTGTCGCTGCCGCCGTTCTCGAAAACGCGCGGGGCGATGTCGTGGGCGACAAGACTTTTGGCGACGGGTCGATTCAGAAGACGATCGATCTCCCGGACGGATCTGCACTGATCCTTTCCGTTGCCAAGTACTACACCCCGAATGGCAAAGCTATCCAGGACGCGGCGGTAACTCCGAATTTCCTGGTGGCCGATGAGGAGGATGTTGTTCTTCCGGATGAAGATCAGGAGAGCCCGCCACAAGATGATGGCAAGAAACAACACTCGCAACAGGACGAGCAGTTGCAAAAAGCAATTCAGGTGCTGAAGAGTCGGGGTATGAAAGCATAAGAGCAGTTCTCAGTTGCCCAACTCTCAGTTCTCGGAAAGTGGCGCGCCTTCAGGGCGCGCCATTTTATGCTTGTGCGCGACCCCAGCCCAACCTTTTCACCCCGAAATCCCGCAACTGAGAACTGGCTACTGAGAACTGCCCTTGCTATCCTGAACCTAGTTTTCCATGAAAACCTTATACCAAGACCTTCCCACGGTGGAAATCGCCGGCAGGAAGCTGGTCGGACGCGTCCTTTTTGGCCTCCTAATCCTTATTTCTGCGCTGGTGGGCGCCACCGCCGGGCTTCTATTCGTTTACTCCACTGATCTCCCCCAGGTGGAGGAACTCGAGCATTACCGTCCCAGTTCCATCACTGAACTCTATGACGATCACGGACAAATCATCGGATCGTTCGCTTTGCAGCGTCGCGTGGTCGCCACGTACGACGACTATCCTCAAGTGTTACGTGACGCGCTGATTTCGATTGAAGACAAGAATTTCTACCGCCATTGGGGCATCAACATTTGGCGGATCGCGGGCGCGGCCTATCGCGACCTTGAGTCCGGCGGTAAGGCGCAGGGCGCATCCACACTGACGATGCAGCTTGCGCGAAACTTGTTCTTGTCTCCTGACCGCTCCTTCCACCGTAAAATTCAGGAAACGCTACTGGCCATTCAGATCGAACGTCGCTTCACGAAACCACAGATCTTTACACTCTATGCTAACCAGATTTTTCTCGGACACGGAGTGTACGGCTTTGAGGCCGCCTCAGAGTTTTATTTCAGCAAGCCCGCAAAAAAACTCACGCTCGATGAAGCGGCGCTCCTCGCCGGTCTGCCGAAAGCACCTGGCTACTACTCGCCGATTAACCACCTGGACCGAGCGATCAAACGCCGCAATCTGGTGCTCAACGCAATGCTTGAAGACGGCAAGATCACTGCGCAGCAGGCGACGGAAGCCAAGTCCCAAGCCGTTCGCTTGAACCTGCAGCATGATCCTGATTCACTCGCCGCTTATTTCGTCGAAGAGATTCGGCGTTATTTGGAGAACAAGTACGGCAGCGATCAGGTGCATGAAGGTGGACTGCGCGTCTACACCTCGCTAGACATCGGCTTGCAGAAAGCCGCCAACCAGGCCGTACTCGATGGTTTGGCAGCGAATGAGCGGCGGCATGGGTGGAAGGGCCACTTGCAGAATGTAGCCGCCCTGGGCATCGCGCCAGACCAGTACCAACACCCTGATTGGGACTATGAACCCGATATTAAAGGCTATATTCACGCTCTGGTCACCGCGATATCTCCCAGGTCGGCTGCGATCACATTTGGGCGTTATACCGCCACACTTTCGCAATCTGATGCTGACTGGACGCATAAGAAGATTCACGACATCCTCTCGATCGGCGACATTACTTACGTTAAGGTGCTCTCTCTCGCGCCAGACGGAAAGGCACGCGTGAGTTTAGAACAGGACTCGGGCACCCAGGGCGCTCTCGTCGCTATCGACAATGCCACGGGCGAGATCAAAGCCATGGTCGGTGGCCGAGACTTCAACACCTCCAAGTTCAATCGTGCGACTCAGGCGCTCCGGCAGGTGGGCTCGTCGTTCAAGCCATACTTGTATACGGCGGCCATTGACCAGGGGGCGACGCCAGACGATACCACTCTCGATGCGCCCGTAACCTTCCAGACCGCATCAGGTCCGTACTCGCCGCACAATTACGACGGGAAGTTCGAAGGTATCATCACGCTAAGACGCGCGCTCGCACAATCGCGGAACATTCCTGCCCTCAAACTGGCGGATCGTATCGGCATCAAAACCGTAATCGATTATGCCCACCGCTTCGGTGTCACTTCGAATATCCCAGCATATTTACCGGTGGCCGTGGGAGCTGCGGAAATTACTCTATTCGAGCAGACTTCCGCATTCAGCGTCTTTCCCAATGACGGCGTACGCATCAGCCCACGCTCCATAACCAAGGTTACGGATTACGAAGGCCGCGTCCTTGAAGAAGATTTCCCCGATGTGAAGGACGTGATCAGCGCCCGTACTGCGCGCATCATGACGTCGATGTTGCGGGAAGTGGTGCTGCACGGGACGGCAATTGCCGCCTCCGGAATGAAATATCCCATTGCAGGAAAAACCGGCACTACCAATGACTTCACCGACGCATGGTTTATCGGCTTCTCACCTTCGATGACCTGCGGAGTTTGGGTGGGCTTCGATGAAAAAAAATCTCTGGGCAATAAGGAAAGCGGTTCCCGCGCCGCCCTGCCCATCTGGATGGAGTTTATGAAGGTCGCCCTCGCTGGCCGCGATCCTGGCGAATTTCAGTCGCCGCCAAACTCGCCGCCCAGCACCGTGGCACAGAAACTAGATACGCCGGACGTGGCGCCAGGAGATGGAGAGACACACTAGAAGCAGTGGTCAGCTGCGAACTCCTATTGCTTTCCCCGCTCCACCGCCCTAAAACTCTCATCCAAAATCCGGACGGCTTCATCCACATCCGCCTTCGAGATGTTCAGTGGCGGAGACATGCGGATCACGTTCCCATAAAAGCCGCCTTTGCCGATCAGCAACCCGCGCTTGCGTGCCTCTTCCATGAGCGCGTTCGTTCCGGCGGAAGAAGGCTGTTTGGTGTTGCGGTCCTCCACGAGTTCCAGCGCCTGCATGAGGCCCATGCCGCGCACATCTCCTATGAGCAAGTGTCTCTCCTGCAGTTCTTCCAATTTCTTCCGAAAATATCCGCCTACGACGGCCGCGTTGGTGCGCAGATCGTCTTCTTCGATTACGTCGATAACGGCTTTTGCCGTCACGCAGGTGACTGGATTCCCCCCAAACGTCGAAATTGTCAGTCCCTGGAACGAGTCGGCGATCTCCGGCTTCGCAACGGTGAGTCCGATCGGAACGCCGTTTCCCATTCCTTTCGCAGAAGTGATGATGTCGGGCTCGACTTCCCAGTGCTCGATGCCGAACCACTTGTGGCCAGTCCGTCCCCAAGCTGTCTGGACTTCATCTGCAATGAAATCGCCACCGTATTGCTTGACAATATTGAACGCGATCTTGAAGTACTCTTTCGGAGGAGTGACAAACCCGGCGACGCCCTGGATTGGCTCGGCTAGGAATGCCGCGATTTGTCCTGAAGTCGAGAACTGGATGACGTTCTCGATGTCCTTGGCACAAGCCACTTCGCAATCGGGATATTTCAATCCCAGAGGACAGCGATAGCAGTATGGGTTTAGGGCGTGCACGATGCCCACTTCGATAGTGCCGCGTCGCCAGGTGCTCATGCCGGTTAGGCCGCGCGCCAGCGACGAACGTCCGCTGTAGCCTTGGCGCAGCGCGACTACCTCAAAATTTCCAGTGTGCATGCGGGCAACTTGCACCGCCGTCTCATTCGCTTCCGTGCCGCTATTTGTAAAATAGGATTTCTTCAACTCGCCCGGAGTGATCTGCGCCACCTTTTCCGCCAGGGTGACCATCGCTTCGTTGGGGAAACACGTGGAAACGTGCTGCAGACGATCAATCTGCTCCTTCGTACGCGAGATCACCCGCGGATTGCAGTGGCCGACGCTGATGGTTACAATGCCGCCAAAAAAGTCGAGATACTTCTTGCCGTCCACATCCCAAACGTGCTGCATTTCAGCACGCTGCATGGGAACCGGATCGGCATAGTACGTGGTGACCGACGGGAAAATGTATTCCTTCTGTTTGCGGATGATCTCTTCGCGCGTCAGGCGCGTCTTTTCAGCGGGAATCGTGGGAGTGCTCATAATAGACCTCGGGGCAGAGTGCCCGCGTGAATTCGACTCAGAGTTGAGACCTATCATCATAAACCAGCTTGCTGGACGGCGACCAACAGCTAAGGCATTGCACCGCCAACTATAATCAGGTCGCCTGCATGAAATCCTTCGTTCGACTCGTTCTGCTCGTGCTGGTGCTGCTGACGGTGGCGCTTTTCTCGGCTCTGACGGCGATGCGATTCGCCATCCATGGGCGCGAGGTCGCAGTCCCGAAGCTGATCGGTCTTACTCCCGCAGAAGCCGAACGATCGGTTTCGACTCTCGGCCTGCAGATCATGGTCGAGCGACAGTACTACAGTCCGGATATTGCTGAAGGAAAAATCATGTCACAACTTCCGCAGCCAGACACGCACGTGCGCCGTGGATGGCGAGTGCGCGTGGCGGAGAGCCTGGGACCGCAGCGTGTGCAGATTCCAGATGTATTGGGAGAAAGCGAGCGCGCCGCCGAACTGACCATACGACGCCGCGGGCTCGACGTGGGTGCCATCGCGCAAATCGAGATGCATGGACCATCCGCTGATCAAGTAATTTCGCAGAGCCCACCAGCCAACGCCAGCGGCGTCTCCGCGCCGAAGATCAGCCTGTTGGTGACGACAGCCGCTGCGCCGCAGGCATTCGTGATGCCGAATTTCGTTGGCCAGCCGCTCGGCAATGTGGCGCGGGCTCTACAGGATGCTGGATTGCGACTGGGAACCGTTAACGTCTCAACCCAAGCTGCAGACCAGGGCGGACCCGCGACTCCGCCTCTTGGTGCAGTACCGAGCCCGCCTCCCTCCGCGTCGCCCATGAGCATCATCGTGGCGCAGACTCCCGCTGCCGGAGAGAAAGTAATTGCCGACAGTGCAGTGAATTTCGAAGTGAAACCCTGAGGTAAGGACACGAGTTGAGAGCCAGACATTCTCACGCGTCTCAGTATCTCCGTGAGAAAGGCAATATTTCATGGTGCAGCTTTGGTGTAGATCCGTGGTTAGTTCTTTTCCAGTATTGCCGCAAAGAAACCATCGCAGGGGTGCACTCCTGGAATTGTCCGGAGATACGGTCCGCTAATCAAAGAGTCGAGATCATTCCACACAAGTTCGCCTTGCTCCCGCAAGCGTTCCAACGCGCCACGGCAATCGAGTAAGCGGAAGGATTTGTCACCAGCCAATGCTTTATCCACCACACCGGAGTTTTCCTCGCGTTCCAGGGAACAGGTGGAATACACCACAGTGCCACCACGGGTTACGTGAGACATCGCGGACTGAAGAATCGCAAGCTGGCGTGATTCCAGGTTGGCGAGATCTTCAGGCTTGAGCCGCCACTTTATTTCTGGGTGGCGGGAGAGCGTTCCCGTGCCGGAGCAGGGTACGTCCACCAGTACCCGATCGAATTGTGCGACGAACGGAAGCCGGCGCGCATCAGCCGCGAGCACTTGTACGTTATCGCTGTGCACCAGCTTGCGCAGCAGGCGCGCGCGATGAGGATGCAAGTCAGCAGCGATGATAGCTGATTGGGGATTCTGGTCTGCCAAAACACTGGTTTTTCCCCCCGGAGCGGCGCAGCAATCGAGAATGCGAGGCCCCTCACCGATCAGCATCGCGATCAGTTGCGATGCTTCATCCTGGATTGCGATCCGGCCTTCGCGGAAGGCATTTGTGTGTGACACGTCGCCTGACTCCACCGTGCGCGCGGAAACCAGCAAGTTGCCGGGAGCGAGGCCGATTCCCTCATGGCGGAGATCGTGCTCAACCGTGGCATCACGAAGCCGAATTGTGGTCCCCGGGACCGTCTGGTCGTAGGCACAGATTGATTGCGTCTTTTGCAATCCTAAATCGTGGGTCCATCGTTCCACGAGCCAAGGCGGATGCGACGACACCTCCGCCAGCTCCGCCGGCTCCGCCGTGGTCGACACAGCGTAAATGGCCGGTACGCCTTTGCCCCGCGCTTGCCTTTGCGAAATCGTGCGCAGGACTGCATTCACAAATGGCGCAGCAGAACGTTTGCGCGCTCTTTTAACTAGCTCGACACTCTCGTGAATTGCCGCGCGTACCGGTATCCGCTCCAAATACAGCATCTGATAAATGCCAAGACGAAGCGCAGTGAGAACCTCGGTGTCCAACTTCTCCAGCTTTTGCGAGGATGCTTCTGCGATTCGCCGATCTAGCAGCGAGCGCCACCGCAGAACTCCCATTACCAACTCAGTTGCGAGGGCGTGGTCGGCGGAGGAAAGGTTCACGTACTGCGTAGAGTGCAAGAGTTCGGAGGCGTAGGCATCCTCCCGTTCTATGCGGAGGAGAATGTCGAAAGCAGCAGCGCGGGCGGGAGAGACGGGCATGAGAAGTCGCTAGCGGCAGTGAATAGCGTCGGCTCTTGAGTATCTTCTTGTAATCGAGGTTTCGGTCCGCTGAAAAATACGAAGGTCCTTGCTTCGCTCAGGATTGCAACCTAAATAGAATAGCGATGACAATATGAATAGAAAAGCGAAACAGTTCAGCCTAGCTTCTCTCCTGTATTCGGGTGGTAGCCATGGATGAAATCGCGCGCGGACATCCGTTTTTTCCCTTCAGGCTGGAGTTCGAGAATTTCGACAGACGCACCCTGGCCGCATCCCACCATTAACCGATCGCCGTCAACTTTCATATCACCCGGAGGAAGGACTGTTGCGGCAGGTCTCGCTGCCCAAACGCGGAGGTTCTTCCCGCGAAAACTGGTAAAAGCGCCGGGCCAGGGTTGAAATCCACGCAAACGATTACAAATCTCGATTGCCGATCGACTAAAGTTGATCAGCCCATCTTCCTTCTTTAGTAGGGGCGCCAGAGTGGATCGAGAGTCGTCCTGAGGACGTGGATGGACAGTTCCCGTCTGCAGGCCGCGCAGAGTTTCGATCATCAGCTCGGCCCCGACCACCGCAAGTCGCGGCGCGACTGTTTCTGCGGTGTCCTCCGGCGTAAGTGCGAGCTCGCGTTGCAGCAGGATGTCGCCCGTATCCAGACCGGCATCAATGCGCATGGTGGTTACGCCCGTGACGGTTTCGCCGCATGCAATCGCCCACTGAATGGGAGCAGCGCCACGATATTTGGGCAGCAGCGAAGCATGCAGGTTGATATTGCCCAGCGGTGGGAGACTAATCATCCATTGCGGAATGAGGCGGCCGTATCCGACGACCACAATTGCGGCGGGCTTGAGTGCAGCAAGCCGGGCTCGGAACCCTTCGTTGTTCTTGATCTTTTCCGGCTGCATGACCGGCAGGCCCAGCTCTATTGCGCGGTTCTTAACAGGTGGGGGCGACAATTCCAAGCCACGCCCGCGAGGTTTGTCCGGCAACGTGACCACCAGCGCGACCTGGAATCCGACTTCCACCAATCGGTTCAGCGTTGGCACAGCGAAGCGCGGTGTTCCACAAAAAACGAGGTTTAGCGATTGATTCATCGGAGGAATTGAGGCACTGGGTCATTGAATCACTGGCTCGTCCAACCCACTTATCCCCGCGGACCAGAATGAGCCAATGATCAAATGACTCAATCCCTCAATGGCTCAATCCCTCGACTCCTACCATTCCCCAGCTTTCATCAGCTTGCGGATTTTGCGCTTGATCATGTCACGTTTCAACGTGCTGAGATGATGGATATAAAGCTTGCCGTTTAGATGATCCGTTTCGTGCAGGAAGGCGCGGGCCAGCAGTTCTTCCCCGGTTTTCTCGAAAAAATTGCCGCTTACATCCTGGGCACGAATGGTCACTTTTCGCGGTCGTGTGACCGGCTCACGAAATTCCGGAATGCTCAGGCAGCCCTCGTTCTGAGTCTGGCGGCCTTCGGCGTGAATGATCTCCGGATTTACCAAGACAAGTTTGGCGTCCGGGTGTTCTTTAAAGGTGATATCCACCACAGCCAAACGCTTGCAAACCCCGATTTGTGGTGCTGCCAAGCCCACACCGTGGGCCGCGTACATGGACTCGAACATATCTTCGACGAGTTTTTGCAACTCACCGTCGAAAGCGGTGACTGGTTCTGATGGTTTCTCGAGAACTGGATTGCCAAACTTCACGATGGGATAGATCATTCAATAGTTCTTCAGTTGTTGGCGGTAGCCCTGAAAATTGCGCAGCGTCTCGGTCATGGAATCGCCACCGAATTTTTCAAGCGCGCAACGGACCAGCGTGAGTGCGACCATGCCCTCCGCAGCCACACCTGCAGCGGGAACAACACATACATCCGAACGTTCATAGGCAGCCTTGACCGGTTCGCGTGTGGCGAAATCCACTGATTGCAGAGGACGGCGCAAGGTTGAAATTGGCTTGAGGTAGCCACGCACTCGAATGTCCTCGCCGTTCGAGACTCCGCCCTCAATGCCGCCAGCGTTGTTGCGAGCTCGTGTGAAACCACTAAATCCAGTCTCCACCGCGTATCCTATTTCATCATGCACCAATGAGCCGGGGGAAGCGGCGGCTGTTACGCCTGTGCCAATCTCCACCGCTTTCACTGCCTGCAATGACATGAGAGCCCCGGCGAGCAGAGCGTCGAGGCGCTCGTCCCACTGCGCGTACGTTCCAAGTCCCGGCGGTACATTGTGCGCAACCACTTCGAAAACACCACCCACCGAATCGCCGGTTTTCAGCACCTTGTCCACTTCTTCTTTCATGCGCTGCTCGGCTTCTGGGTCGGCGCAATTCAGCAAAATCTCCTCTCGGTCGCATAGGGGCCGAATCTGCTCCCAGGGAATTTCTTTTTCTCCTAGCGACGTCCCGCCTACAGCGGTCACATGGCTGGCCACCTCAATCCCTAATTCTCGCAAGAAGAGCTTGGCGACGGCACCGACTGCGACCCGGGCAGCCGACTCCCTGGCCGAGGCGCGCTCGAGAACATAACGAGCCTCAGGAAAGTTGTACTTCAAAGCGCCCGCCAGGTCCGCATGGCCGGGACGGGGCGAGCCTACCCGCTTGTGCTTGGCCGGGTCGCCCTCGGCCACCGGCAGCGACTCCTGCCAGTTATTCCAGTCCTTATTTTCCAACAAGATAGCAACCGGTGAGCCGATTGTCTTACCCTGGCGCACACCGGAAAGGATGTGTGCGGTGTCACGCTCGATCTTCATGCGCCCACCGCGGCCGTATCCCTGCTGTCGGCGCCATAACTCGTGGTCAAGAAACGCCTGTTCGATTCGTATCCCCGCAGGCAGGCCGGAGAGAAAGGCCACCAGCGCCTCGCCATGGGATTCCCCTGCCGTAAAATAGCGCAACATGAAGTCTGGATTGTATCCGATGAGGCGGTTCAGTTGGCCCACATCAGCGGTAACTATCTGCCGAATTCTATCCTCTGGACTTGGCGAGGCGCGGCCAGAACCTGTTAGAATGCCCCTTTAACTACAGGCATTTTCAAGCCGCCACTGGCGTTCGCTCGCGAGCAGTGCAATTCCGTAGTTCTCTGGCCGTTGGGGAGGAGGAGTTGTGTCTTTTAACCAGGGAGTTGTTGCCAAAACAGGAGGCACCAGCCGGATTCGTTGTGTAGTGGTAGATGACCATGCTTTGCTGCGTCAAGGAGTGCGCCGCCTGTTGGAGGATGAGCCGGACTTCGAGGTCGTGGATGAAGCCAGCAACGGTACTGAAGCATTGAAAATGGCGCTGCAGCATCGGCCGGACTTGGTGTTGATGGATATTGGTATGCCGGGGCCATCCTCATTCGAAACCGCAAGGTCCATCGCAAAAGGCTGTCCGCAAACCAAACTTGTATTTCTCACGATGCATGAAGATGAAGAGTACGTCGTCCAAGCCTTGCAGGCTGGAGCCGCAGGATATCTGCTGAAAGACACTCCCGCCTGGAAACTCATCAGCTCACTTCGCGAAGTCCACCAAGGTGGGAGATGCCTGAGTCCCGAACTGCTGGGCAAGCTGGTAGACGCCTTTCGCAGCCGCGAGGACAGCCATACGCGCCCGCGCAACTCCGCGTTGACCCCGCGCGAACGGGAAATAATGAAGTTGCTCGCCGAGGGCAATACCGTCCGAAGTATCGCGGGAATATTGGGGGTGAGCATCAAGACCGTAGAGGCGCACAAATTCAATCTCATGCGAAAACTTGATATTCACAACAAAGCGCAACTCGTAACCTGCGCGATCCAGAAGAAAATTGTAAAGATGCCGATGCCGGCCTAATCTAGGCTAAGGCCTCAACTTGGTGCGCCTGACTATGTAGGTCATGATTTCACCGTAAGATGTCTTCAGAAACATCTTCCGTTTTTCCAGGCGCACCTCGATCGGCTGACCGATCTTCCACTCTACGGGAAGTGCGGACGGCTGGATTATGGGTGTGTAATCGGTAATGTAAGTCTCATTTCCCATCCGAATCCGCAATTCGTAGGTTTCTGTTTCGGAGTAAGTGACCACCACATCCCAGAGATAGCTTCGTGGGACGGTAGCGATTTTCTTTTGGATCTCGAGCAGAACCGCAGTCTCATACGGCTGCTGGGCGAACACTAGCGATGACAGAAGCCATCCGAGCCAGGCGAATGCGAGAAGCAGCGAACGAATCTTCTTCATGGAAGAGCCTGACGAGGTAAGCAGTCTTCTCAATTGTGCTTGCCTTTGTCACGATCTGGAGCGGCGAGACTTGAAAGAGGGAACGGGCTGCTTTTCCGTTCCCGATCATGTTAAACGACAGACGACGTTGACGAGTCACACGACACGAGCTACTGATAAAGCTGTGGCACTCGCCTCAATCAGTTATTTCGTTGCCGCTTTACTCTGCCTTATTTTCGCCCAGCGTGCTCTCTGGGCGGCTGCGATCCGCTTTCTCGCCGCAACCGACAATCTGCTTCGTGGCCAGCGGGCGCCGTGAGCCGCAGCTTTGTGATTTCGCCCTGTTAAACTCCGGATGGCAACGATGGCATTCTCCAGCCGATTTAGTTCCCGCTGGACGCGACTACGCTCTTCCTGCAACTCAGCCACTATTCGTTGGAAGTTCCGCATGTTATCCCCCTCGCGGATGATTCTAGCAAAGCATTGCGGACTCGTGAGATCGAAACATCCTTGCGGCGCGACGAGGCACGAATTGAGTTCTAGAGCTGGTGAAACGACCTAAACTAAAAAAATGGCGCACCGATAAAAATAATGCATTATAATCACGCATCCCTTTCCAGATTGTGATGGCCGTCACTGAGTAGCGCTATTTTCGTGGCGAGCATAGTGACAAGCAGAGGGACGTTTTTACTCTGGTGCAGCAAAATTGATGACTATGGAACGGTTAACTCTTCCGCTTGTTATCCAACTGTGTTTGGCATTTGGGATAGCCGGGCTCCTCTGGCCAGAGAAGCTCAAGCCAGTTTTTGAAACGTTGATGTTCCCCTGGTTCCCAACCTATCGTGCGCTCCGAAACCACAGCGTTGCCGCGATCTTGTTATCGGTGGTGCTCTTCGTTGTCTTTGTCGCTCGATTTCACCTGGGAGGCCGGTAGGTATTGGCAGCCGGTCCTGAGGTCAGGCAGTCAGCACTGTGAACTGATCATCAGGGGAATAGGAATTCGAATATTCAAATGGTGTGGAAGGGAACAGACAATAGCAGGGGTTGGGTCCACTAACGCGACAGTTACGGGCTACAAGACAGCTTTGTACTTGCGTACCAGTTCGCTTTTCACTTTGCGGAACATCTCCTGATAATTTGCGCCGGTTCTCCGCATTTCATCCGAATAGGCCTCGAGAATCACCCGAACTTCATCGTTGATCCGGTCTTCGAGCGAGAGCTCATCCATCAGCGCCGCGTTCACCTTCCCAGTGACAGCGGGAACGTCCTTGGTCCCGATGAACTCGCCGGAGATGAGTTTTTTGGTAATTTCGCGGGCCAAATAGCCCACATATTCTCTGGAGAAGAGCATGGCTGCGGATAGGTAGCCTGGTGCAAAAAAGATAGTCTAGCACAGCGAAAGCATTCAACACTCAGCCGTCAGTCAAACCATGAATGCGGACTGCAGGAGGAACTCCGCTAGCTCTTAAGAAAATCCGATTGCTTGCAGGGCAGATGCGTGGGCTGCTGAATGCTGAGTGCTGAATGCTGATTGCTTTGGCAGTGCCGATCCCCTAATCCTCGAATCGGTGCTTTCTCCTCTACTCACTCTCTCCCCAAAAAGTTTACAATGCTCGAATAGCACGAGCCTCCAATATGTCAACTGCCCTTGACGACCTTACTGGCCTCAAAGACGACATGACTGCCTTTGTGGAAGGCCACGGCATGCGGCGCTTCCACGGCTATGTGGACTACGACGAAGTGCAGAGTGTAATGTGGGACTCCAATGACAATCCCGAAGCCTGGAAAGACTTTGTCGAGCTAGCCAAAGCCTCTGGAGCGCCGTTCCTGACCATGCACGCGTGGGCACTGAAACGTGAGGACATGGAGGAGATGATTCGACGCCTATCCACTGCCGAGTATAGCAATGACGAGGACGTGGAAGACGCTCGCTGGCTACGAACCTACATCGGCAAGACTGGATTTGTGCAACTCGGCTGGCCACACCAAGGATGCATGTTTCTCTACGAGGCCAGCACCGAGTGGTACGACCGGTACCAGCACCTCCTTGAAATGAGCGAAGACTTCAGCGGAATCCCCATTGATGAACCTGATGAGGACGACGAACCGTAGCCGGTGGGGGCTCCTTTGACTTCGCTCAGGACGAGCCTCCCCCGCGAACTTCTGAGGACGTCCACCTTCCAGCGCGAAAATTATGCTTCCCGGTGAATTATGAAATGGATGGCAAAGTCCGCCGATCCTGGCTCAGTTCAGTCCCTAGCCGACGCCTTGCGCGCCAACCCCGCTCTGCGCCTCAACCATCTACTTGCCCCCACTCTCGCCCGTTTACTCGTCTTACGCCGCATCGTTGATTCGGAATCGGCCGAGCGCTTCCTCGTTCCCTCGCTCTCGCATCTCCACTCACCGTATGCGATGACGGGGATGAAAGCCGCGATCGAGCGTCTGGAAACCGCGATCGTGGGTAAAGAAGACATCCTGATTTACGGTGACTATGATGTCGATGGGACCACGGCAATTGTCATACTGAAGACCGCCATTGAACTCTGCGGAGGTGGGGCAGATTTTCATGTCCCGCACCGTATTCGAGATGGCTACGGAATGAAAGACGATGTCATCGAGCGCGCCGCAGCGGCGGGCGTACGCCTGATCATTAGTGTGGATACCGGCATCCGCGCCTTTGCCGCCGCCGAAACCGCACGGCGATTGGGCGTCGACCTAATCGTCACTGACCACCACCTCCCGGGGCCCGATGGAGTTCCGGTCGCACTCGCCGTGCTCAATCCCAACCAGGCGGGGTGTGAGTATCCCTGCAAGGCTCTATGTGGCGCTGGGGTCGCTTTCAAGCTAGCCCAAGGATTGATGGAGCGGAAACTCGACCGTCCAGATCAGTCTCGGCTGCTGATGTCATTCATGAAAGTGGTCGCAATCGCCACTATCGCTGATGCCGTCCCGCTCGTCGGAGAGAACCGTGTTTTCGCTAAACTCGGACTGGAAGGCCTGCGTTCCCCGGTTAATCAGGGGCTCAAGGCTTTATTCGAGGTCGCACAGCTTGGCGGCGCACGCCGATTGACCTCGGGGGAAGTCGCATTCCGCATTGCGCCGCGACTCAATGCGGCGGGACGCATGGACGTGGCCTGCGACGTCATCGAACTCTTCAGCGTGAAGGACCCATTGCGCGCTCGTGAACTTGCCGTGCGCCTCGACAAACTCAACGGAGAGCGCCAGGAACAAGAACGCCGAATTCTGGAAGAGATCGAATCGCGTTTCGAGCAGGAGCCCACGCTTCGCGACGCGTTCTGCATCGTGGTTGATGGGGATAGCTGGCACCGCGGCGTGATCGGCATCACGGCTACACGCGTGGTCGAGCGCTACTGTCGCCCCACGATAGTCATCTCCCGCAATGGCGAGGAAGCGCACGGGTCTGGCCGTTCCATCCGTGCATTTCATCTACTGGATGCGATTGAATCGTGTAGCAATCTTTTCACGCGCTATGGCGGACACGCCCATGCTGTCGGTTTCTCCCTGCCTGCCGGGCGGCTGGCCGATCTGCGATCCCATCTCGATACCTATGCCCGCCAACGCTTGACGGTCGCGGACTTCGAACCGGTTCTCGATCTCGACGCCGAAATCTCGTTTGACCAGGTTACGCCGGAGCTCTTGCAGGCCCTGCGGCGCATGGAACCCTTTGGTCATGGCAATCCTGAGCCCGTATTTGCCGCTAATTCCGTGCGCCTGATGGCGCCTCCTCGTGTGCTGAAAGACAAACACGTTAAGCTGAAGCTCGCAGCAACGGCCGAGAACACGGAATCGAGAACTGAACACTCCAACTGGCGCCGGGCTGTCAGCTTCGATGCCTTGGCTTGGCACATGGCCGAACGCCTCGAACAGGAAAAACTTCTCGCCGGTGACACGCTTGATATCGCATTCACCGTAGGGCACAACGACCACCCCGAATTCGGCGGGCTGGAACTAACAATTTGCGACTTCAAAACCAAGACTGCCAAAATCGGGCAAAACGCAGGCAAAGTGCAGGCTGCCGTGCCACGGACCATCATGTAGGGACAGAGTAGCCCCCGTCTGTCCGGGGTCCGCAGCTCGGCTCTGCACGGCATTCAAGCGCCCAACGAATGCCGCCCGGGGTCTCGAGATAACTCCCGCTTTACAGCGAGCACCCGCGCAGCTATATTCACCCGCATCATGACCGAAGCCCACCTGTTCTGCAGCAAATGCGGGGCCCAGAATGCCGCGGCAGCGCAGTTCTGCACGCGATGTGGTGCTCTTCTCGGGGGAGTACCTCCAGCGATTACCACCGGAATCATTGTTCTGCCCTTCTCTTTGTTTATGTTTCTGATAATTGGCGCGGCCGGACGGGCTGTGAGCATGCCATTCGTGGGCGTGCGGCTCGTGATCCTGATTATCCGCGCAGTCTTTAGCGCCCTTGTCTCATGGATTTACGAAGCGGCTCTGGAAAGCTCGCCCTACCAGGCAACTCTCGGCAAAATGGCACTCGGAATGAAAGTGACTGATCTCGCGGGAAATCGAATCTCCTTCGCCCGTGCCACTGGCCGGCACTTTGCGAAGTATGTTTCTGGGATGATTTTCTTCATTGGCTACATCATGGCCGGCTTCACCGAACGTAAGCAGGCGCTGCACGATATGATCGCTGGCACGCTGGTGCGGCGGAGTTAGAATGAACCAAAAACTTCTTGGGACAGGGTACGTCCACTGGGGCGATAGCCGAGCACGTCTCCCAAACACTTTTCACTGACACTACAATTCATTTACTTTGTCTTGGACCATACGAGTCCAGCGGAAAAGTCCGTGCCCATAGAAACGAACCGCGCAACCACACTCCCAGTCGATACATCGGCGCCCCGGCCAGTCTCGGCGTCATCCACACGACAGCGCAATCTGACTTGGTGGCTGGTTCTCCTGCTTGTCTGGACCATCAGCGGCCTCTACACCGCGATGCTTCTCAAGCGCGGCTGGGTTCCGCACGATGAAGGAACCATTGGCCAGAGCGCCGAGCGAGTGCTCGATGGCCAGTTGCCCCACCGTGATTTTGATGATCCCTATACCGGCGGGCTTTCGTACCTGAATGCGCTCGCGTTTCGATTATTGGGCACGAATTCTGCCTCTCCGCGGATTGTGCTGTTCCTATTTTTTCTCGGATTTGTTCCCGTGATGTATGCGATCGCTTCGCGCTTTACCTCTCCGCTCGGAGCCGGTGGTGTCACCCTGCTGTCAGTCGCCTGGAGTCTGCCCAATTACACGGCGGCGGTTCCCTCCTGGTACGGCCTTTTCTTCGCGGTCTTCGGGACCGGAGCCGTTCTTCGCTATTTGGAAACCAATCGTCGATACTGGCTTTTTCTGGCGGGGCTGTGCGGAGGGCTTTCTTTTCTTTTCAAACTCTCTGGAATCTATTTCATTGCAGCCGTGCTCCTCCTGCTGGTGTTTCGCGAGCTGTGCACGTCGCGTGAGGTGCAGCGCGGCACATTGGCAGGCGAGAGAATTTACCCCATTTTTCTTAAGGCTTCCTTCGCGGTATTCATCGTGGCACTGTTCAACCTTATCCGACTCAACTTCTCAGTTGCAGGAGTTATCGAGTTCGCGCTTCCAGGAGTCGCACTGGTTGCCATCTGCCTATCGCGTGATTGGAAACGGGCTCCGGCCGCGTCGGCACGCCGTTTCGGTGCCCTGTTCCAGATTCTCTTGCCATTTGCGGTCGGCGTAGCTCTGCCCATCGTGATTTTTCTGGTCCCGTACATCCGGTCGGGCTCTCTCTCGAATTTCTTTAGGGGCGTATTCGTGCTCCCCACGCGGCGCTTCGGTTATGCGGCTCGCATCCCCACTGATTTTGGGCTGAATCGAATCATCGCAATATCAGTGTTCACGGTCCTGCTCATGGCTGCCGCGTATTTGCAGAAGCCGCTGCGCTGGCCAACGCGTGCGCTGCTGCTGCTCGGCTTAGCCTTGGTACTGATTGGATCCGCGCGCTCTTCAGGGCTCTACCAATTTGCCTGGGACCCCTTACCCACGCTGATTCCATTTACAGTGTTGGCTGGCGCGCTGCTCCTGAGCAGACCGAAGAACTTTTGCAGACTCTCCGCCATGCGCCAGCAGCAGATCATGCTTCTACTCAGCGTCGCGGCATTATGCAGTTTGATCCAGGTTCCGTTCACTATCGCCATATATTTCTGCTACGTCGCGCCTCTGCTCGTTCTCGCGTTGCTGGCGTTGTTTTCAACTCGACCACGGAGTTCGCGCTTCATCCTGGCGTCGCTACTCGTTTTCTACATAGCCTTTGCTGTTTTCCGCTCGACCCCGACGTTTCTCTCGCAGATGGCTATCCAGTATTTGCCCGACGGACAGACTTACCATATAAATCTCGCCCGCGCTGGAGGCCTAAGAGTCGATCCCGAGCAGGGGCACGAGTACGATCAACTCATACCCGTGGTACAAGAGCACGCCGCCGGCAGCTCATTCGTTTATTGCGCCCCAGATTGTCCCGAGGTCTCGTTCCTCGCGGGCTTGCGCGACCCCACGCGGACGCTCTTCGACTTCTTCGACGAGCCGGCCGGACATACGCAACGCGTCTTGCAGGCCATCGACTCTCACGGAGTAAAGGTGGTCGCTATCCTTACGGTTCCAGATTTTTCAAAACCCATGCCCGCGGATCTTCGCACAGCTTTGCGCGAGCGTTTTCCGGAGTACACCCGCATCGGCCGCTTCGAAGCCCGCTGGCGACAGTGATGCCGGCGTTTTTGACAACCGCGAAACTCTCTGCGGTTATTGGTTCCCGACTTTGTCTTGTTGCACGTCGCTGGATTGCGTGTTCAAATCGGCCAGTCGATCCGTGGAAGTTCAATCGCTTGAGATCGCGTTCCGCATAGTTGGGGGGACACTCTTCATGCTTTGGTTTTTCGGGTTCTTCTTTATCTCAGGATTCTGCAGCATCCTCTACGAGATCGTCTGGCTCAGGTTGTCGATGGCGCAGTTCGGGGTCACCACCGCGCTGGTCTCTATTGTGCTTTCCACGTTCATGGCGGGTTTGGGATTGGGCTCGTGGGGCAGCGGTCGTCTAATCCGTAAATACGCAGGCCGAATCAGTATTCCACCGCTGCGCCTTTACGCTCTCACTGAACTGTTCATCGGCATTTCGGCCATCTTGGTGCCGTATCAATTGCTGTGGGGACGAAATCTGTTAGAGCACGTCTCTCTGTCTTCTTCCTGGGGCTACTACCTTGCCTCTGGCACCTGGATCATTCTTGCTCTGGTGCCATGGTGCGCCTGCATGGGAGCGACTATTCCTGTGGCCATGCTGGCCATTAAGAACAGTTGCTATCAGGAGGCGCAGCGATCTTTCAGCTATCTTTACGTAGCGAATGTGCTGGGCGCGGTGGCGGGCGCCACCCTGCCTCTGCTCCTGATTGAAGTTTATGGTTTTCACGGCACGTTGAAGGTCGGCGCGGTACTAAATGCTCTGTTAGCCGTTTCGGCGACGATTCTTACATTAAGGCCCGCCGCGCACAGAGATGCCCCTTTTTCTGACAGTTCCAATGTTCGCAACCCCCTCAAACGGCCAGAGCGTAGCCGAATGCTACAGGAGTTGCTTTTTGCAACGGGGTTGACGAGCATGGGAATGGAAGTGGTGTGGATCCGGCAGTTCACACCATACCTGGGCACGGTCGTTTATGCCTTTGCATCAATCCTCAGCTTGTATCTGGCAGCTACCTTCTTTGGGTCGCGGGTTTACCGGCGTTGGAGCCGCAACCATGAGCGGGAAGGAATGCTAGTCTGGGTGTTGCTCGGACTCTTTGCGCTATTGCCGCTACTCACTGCTGATCCTCAGTTCCACCTGTCCAGGGTATTGCGGTTGATGGTGGGGATCGCCCCATTTTCCGCCATTTTGGGATTTGTGACTCCGATGCTGGTAGACCGCTGGTCCGGGGGTGATCCGGACAGGGCAGGAAGCGCCTACGCGGTGAACGTCCTTGGATGCATCCTCGGCCCGCTGCTATCCGGATTCCTGCTTTTACCCCTGATGAGTGAGCGCTGGGCATTGTTGGTGTTGTCGTTTCCATGGCTCGCCACTGGCACCTACCCGTGGTGGTTACCGGGTTTGGCGCGGGCAAAGCCGCAGGCGGTCCAGCAGCGCGCAGCTTCTTATGGGGTCGCAGTGCTGGCGCTGATTCTAATGTTCACGAGCAAAGGCTACGAAGACCAGTTTCCCCAGCGTGAGGTTCTCCGCGATCACACCGCCACTATCATTGCGACCGGCGATGGGATGCGGAAACGACTGCTGGTCAACGGAGTAGGGATCACCTTTTTGACTCCGATCACCAAAATGATGGCTCACTTGCCGATGGCCTTCCTCGACCATCCACCCCAGCGCGCCTTAGTAGTGTGCTTCGGTATGGGCACAACCTATCGTTCGCTGCTGTCCTGGGACGTTCCCAGCACGGCAGTAGAACTGGTGCCCAGCGTTCCGCGTGTGTTCTGGTATTACCATCCCGACGGCCCGCAGCTTTTGCGTTCGCCGTTATCGCGAGTAGTGATTGACGATGGGCGGCGCTATTTGGAACGTGCCGCGCAGCAATACGATGTCATCACTCTGGATCCCCCACCTCCCGTGGAGGCCGCGGGCTCCAGCCTCCTCTATTCGAGAGAGTTCTATTCGACTGTGAAGCAGCGGCTTCGGCCCGGGGGCATCCTGCAGCAGTGGCTGCCCAGGGGCGATGCAGTGGTTGACGCCTCCGTGGCTCGCGCCGTGAGGGAATCCTTCCCTTACGTCCGCGTCTTCCACTCCGTGGAGCACTGGGGTTTTCATTTTCTTGCCAGCAGCCGCCCCATACCCAATCGGACTGCTGGCGAGTTGGTGCAGCATATGCCAGTCGGGGCGATTAAGGATCTGATGGAGTGGGGCCCGGAACCGAGTGCGGAGCGTGAGTTTGCTGTTGTCCTTGACAGTGAATTGTCTCTCGACCAGATGATTGCGGAAGCACCCCAGGCGGTCGCTCTGCAGGATGACCGGCCATTGAACGAGTATTATGCTCTTCGTCGTGGGTGGCCTAAATTACTCGAGCGGTATTCTCTCATCCGGCAAGCAAGGTCAAACACGGACTGATCTGCTGCCAGGCCCTGAGAGCCGCCACCACACCCAGGCCGCAATAGCCCAAAAAATGAGCAGCGGAATCAAGCTGGCCAGCCCATGCAGGCCGGCAAGCTCTCCCAGATTAAAAGCACCGTGTGATTGGCTCGGTATTTCCTCCCATGGCGCAAGGAACGAGAATTGGTTAAGCGAAAACTTACCCGCCCAAAAGGACGGCCAGAGAAACTCGACTACAGGGCACCGGAAGCGGAGTGGCGGCTGTGCTGTGGTGGAAACCGCCACGAGCGACAACGCTGCGCCGCAGACTGCGAATACGGCCAGCAATCGTCGCAACCGAGGCTGTGCGTTGCTCCAAACCGTTGCCAGCCCAATGCCTAGCACCGGCACACCCGCTCCCAGGTAGCGAGGGCCGTACGACCAACCTCCGTGCCAAGCGTAGAACGAAGCATTAAAAAGAAAATAATAGGCGGCGACGGCCGCCACGGCCACCGCAATGCTGCGAGTATTAGTCTGTTTCCAAAGCAACCACAATCCAAAGGGAGCTAAGGTGATAACCGGGGCTGCCAACAGAATTCCGCGGCGGCAACTAAACAAGAGCTTCAGCATCACGTCGACTCGAGGGTAGGTCAAGCCCATGAAGCCACGCTTCATCCATGGGAAGGCTCCTTCCTCATAGTATGAGTATCCCAGGTGGAGCGAAGAGCCAAACGCAGCCCGTTGGTAGATCATCAGTACGACTACGCAAACCAGGACTCCAGCAGTAAGTCCTCCTATTACACGCCATCGTCGTGTAGATTCGCTGGACCACACCATGGCAAGCGCGAGCCCTGCGAGAATCCCCGACGCCGGAGCCGCGGGATACTCTGAAACGGTCGCCCATCCCGCCGCTAAACCAACAGCAAAGCTCCAAAGCAGATCGTTCCATGCACCCTGGTTTTCCCGCAACATCACAGCGGCAGCCAAGCTGAATACCAGGCACGATCCCGTCAACGCGTGTCCCCAGAACAGAGTGGCCCAAGCCCAAACAGGTGTCGCCAAGCCTACGGCAAACGCTGCAAATGCAGCTCCGCTAATTGTGCTGCCGAGTCTCAGCGCGATCAGAAACAGGCAGGCGCATGCCAAAGCGGTGGGCAGCGAGACTCCGAAGAGTGTCGCGAGATACGACATTATGACTACGCCTCGCGGCGAAACCGGATTCACTCCGGCCATACGCAGGATCGGCCTGACCGCTGCTACCGCGGGCAACGCAAGAAGGGCTAGCCCCGGCGCTTTATCGGAATAGTAATGCCCCTGGTAGAGTGCCTTGTCCCCCGTGTTCCCATGATAGGCATCGATGCGCAATGTACGCTGCTCGATAATGGCACGTATCATGTCGAAGCGGGAGTTCTGATTCCAACCGCCGCCCTCATAGAAATATGCGTAGGAAATGAAGAGCACTGCGCCAATCAGCAACGCTCGAACGCAGTCAGAACTGTCCCGCGCTGCCGTTCTCATCGCAAGCATTCCAGGATGATGTGAGAGTAGGGAATGCGCAGCAGGTCGTGCCGGATGCTGGGCTTGACATTGGAAAACACCCGCGACGCGATCTGTACATACCCTTCTTCGCTACGCACGAATTGCCCACGATCGCGTGCCAGAAGATAATGCGCCGCGATTGATTGATCATTGGTCCACACGCCATCGAGAGTTACCAGTTTGCCGCCCGGCTTGAGCGCCTCGTGTGCGATCTGAAATAGCCGCAAGGCTTCCGGGTCGTCGAGGTGGTGCACGATCGCCAATGCCAGAACGATGTCGAAATAAGATGGTTGCGACAGCGTGTATTGGCTCACGCGCGCACACATGAATTTCGCATGGGGGAATTTCTTGCGCGCCTGCTCAACATATTCGGTGCTGGCGTCAAACCCCACGTACTCCGACTCCGCTAAGTACGGAACAATCGTTCCCGGCCCGCAGCCCATTTCCAGGATGCGGTCGTCCTTTTGCGGCCGGATGTATTCTTCTACGAGTATTCTGCTGCGCCTCGGGCCGCCGATCACGTTCCAGAAGAGCTGGTAAACCTCCGGAACCCGCAGCACTGAGCGAATTGTTTTGATCATGAATTTCGATTACGATGATTGCCGTTACGATTGCCTCGCAAGATACGCCCAGCTTCATCGAAACACAACCGGAGTGCCCGCGCCAGTAGACGATGGCGGTTCTCTATGAGAGTGATCATCCTGGCAGGAGGTTTCGGGACGCGCCTGTCCGAAGAAACCTCCGTCAGCCCCAAGCCCATGCTGGAAATCGGGGGCAAGCCCATGCTCTGGCATATCATGAGCATCTATGCCAGCCATGGCTTCAAGGACTTCCTCGTTGCCTGCGGCTACAAAGGCGAGGTGATCAAGCAGTACTTTCATAGCTTCCTCGTGCACAACAGCGATTTGTTCATCAATCTGAAAGACGGCTCTTGCAACGTGGCTAACTCTGCCGTACCCGACTGGCAGATTGGAATCGTCGATACCGGCCTCAATACCTTGACAGGCGGCCGTCTCCTGCGCCTGAAGAACCTGATCGGCGATCAGACGTTCATGGTTACATACGGTGACGGTCTGGCGGATGTCGATATCAAGTCGCTCGTGGCCTTCCATCGCGGCCACGGAAAACTCGCCACCATCACCGCGGTGTCTCCTATCGCGCGCTTCGGAAGTCTCGAACTAAACGGAGACCGCGTCGCTCAGTTTGCGGAAAAGCGGCAGACGGGCGAAGGCTGGATCAATGGCGGCTTCTTTGTCTTCGAACCCCGGGTGCTGGATTACATGGACGACGACCAGACCTCGCTTGAAGGTAAGCCACTCGAGAACCTGGCAGCCGAAAGCCAGCTGATGGCTTACCGCCACCGGGGCTTCTGGCACCCCATGGACACGATGCGTGACAAGCAATACCTCGAGTCGCTGTGGGCCAGCGGCAAGGCGCCGTGGAAAGCCTGGTGATGGCGAATTCCTTCACTTCGTTTTATCGCGGCAAGAAAGTTCTTGTCACCGGACATACCGGGTTCAAAGGCGGCTGGCTCACGGCCTGGCTCAAGATCCTGGGAGCCCATCTCATTGGTTTTGCTCTCCCGCCCGAAACGCGTCCTAACCTCTTCGACGCGGCTACCATCGACCGCAACATGATTTCGTTGTTCGGAGACATTCGCAACTTCAACGAGGTCTCGGGTGTCTTCTTCGAGCGTGCTCCCGAAATCGTCATTCACAATGCTGCCCAGCCGCTGGTGCGCCGCTCGTATCGCGAGCCAGTAGAAACTTACGCGACTAATGTGATGGGGACGGTACACGTACTCGAAGCTGCCCGGCAAACGCCATCAGTGAAGGCAATTGTCATTGTCACCAGTGACAAGTGCTACGAAAATCGCGAGTGGTTCTGGGGATACCGGGAAGAAGATGCCATGGGTGGACACGATCCTTACAGCTCAAGCAAAGGCTGCGCCGAGTTGGTAACGACCGCTTATCGCCGCTCTTTTTTCAATCACAATGGAACTGCCGCAGTCGCTACCGCACGCGCCGGCAATGTGATCGCTGGTGGGGACTGGTCGGAAGACCGGCTTGTGCCGGATATTGTACGGGGAATCTCGTCTGGGGCCCCGATTGTGATCCGCAGACCCACATCGGTTCGCCCCTGGCAGCACGTGCTCGAACCTATTCGTGGATATCTTCTGCTTGCGCAACGCCTTTGGGAATGCGGTCATGGGTTCGCGGAACCGTGGAACTTCGGCCCGCGCGATGTCGATGCCGTCTCTGTTGCCGAATTCTCGCAGCGGATGATTTCACTGTGGGGCAAAGGCCAACTGAAAATTCAGCCGGATCACGCCACCCCGCACGAAGCCCAATACCTGCGCCTGAACTGTGATAAGGCTCGCAGACAACTCGGGTGGCAACCAGTAGTTACACTTGACCAGGCTCTAGAGTGGACGGTGGAGTGGTATCGCCTGTACTACGAGAATCCCGCGTCTGCCCTGCCCGTAACGGAGACCCAAATCCTGCGCTACATGCGAGACGCCTGCACATGAAAGGTTTCCGCTCCGCCCTCGTGAGTGGCGCGACCGGCTTTATCGGTTCAGCGCTGGTGCGCCGTCTGCTGGCGGAGAAAATCGAGGTCACGTGTCTGATGCGCGCGCGGAGCAGAGACTCCTCCCAGTTCGGTGGAATTTGTGGCGCAACCGTGATTGAAGTTTCCTCTTTTCAGACTGCCGAACTGAAGTCCGCCCTAACCCGCCATTCCGCCGAGTTGATTTTCAATTTGGCTTCCTATGGGGTACATCAGGACGACCGCAATTCTGACAAACTGATTGAAGGCAATGTCGGCGTCCTCACACACCTGCTTGAAGCGACTTCCGATTGGCCATTGCGAAAACTCATTCACACCGGCAGCGGTTCGGAATACGGGTTCCCACAATCTGAGCACTCACTCATCTCGGAGACCGACCCCCTGCGACCGAATTCGCTGTACGGCGCTGCCAAGGCAGCATCATTCCTCTACGGCAGGGCACTTGCCTCGGGACTATCGATCCCCTTGATCACGCTCCGATTATTCGGAGTATTCGGGCCCGGAGAAGCTCCGCAGCGCTTGGTCCCATATCTCATTCAACGATTGCAACACGACGAACCGGTGGACCTCACACCCGGCGAGCAAGTGCGGGATTTCCTCTACATTGACGACGTGATCGAGGCGTTCCTCACTGCCGCGCGAGAAGAAAGACTGAAGGCTGGCCAGGCTTACAATGTCTGTTCAGGGGAGCCTGTGCGCGTGCGCGAAATTGGAGAAGCGGTTGCCGATGCGCTGCATAAGCCACGACACCTGTTGCACTGGGGCAAACGTCCGTATCGCAACGATGAACCCATGTGGCTCGTCGGCGACAATTCTCGATTTAGGCAAGCAACATCGTGGCGCCCGCAGGTTAGCCTGGCTGAGGGCATCCGGCGCATGATTGAGTCGGGAACGCCGGAGGCAGCAACGCCCGCGGCCAAGAGACAGTGAGCGCTGTCATGCAGTTTGATCAATTTGCAGGAAATTACAAGCAACTACTCGATCGGGCGATCACCCTCTCTGGTGAAAATTCGGAGTACTTCGCCGAATACAAGGCGCTCTATCTCACCCGTGTGCTCTCCCGTGATTTCTCCGGCAAGGTGCTCGATTTTGGCTGCGGCGTGGGCTTGCTCTCGGGATTTCTCAAGCAGCATTTGCCAGCGGCACAGGTCGACGGTTTTGACGTCTCGCGGGACAGTATCAATCGTGTCGATCTCGCACTTTCCACCAAGGGGCTCTTCACGTCAGATATGGACCTCCTGGCCCGTAATTACGACTTGATTGTCGTCGCCAACGTGATGCATCACATTCCTGCCACACAAAGGGAACTGACTGTTCAGGATCTTGCCAGCCGTCTTGCCCCGCGCGGCAAGCTCGCCATTTTCGAGCACAACCCGGCCAATCCCGTTACGCGCTGGACCGTGGACCGCTGCCCTTTCGACAAAGACGTGGTTCTCCTAGCCCGGTCGGAGATTTCCCAATATGTCGAGAAGGCTCAGCTCCGCCTTATACGACGCGACTACATTGTTTTCATGCCCCGCATCCTGTCCTGGCTACGTTTGCTCGAACCCTGGCTCGCCTGGTTGCCCTTAGGCGCGCAATATGCGTTGATCGGTGAGAAGCATGCCTGAAAAAAAGAAACTGATCACCATCTGCGTCCCCGTCTTCAATGAAGAGCAGAACATCGAGCCGCTCTACCAGGCCCTCCTCCCAGTAATGGCCAAGCTTTCCGGAGATTATGATTTCGAGCTCCTCTTCACCGACAATCATTCGACCGATTGCACTTTTCAGAAGCTCGAGCAGCTCGCCGCGCGCGACCCCCGGGTCCGTGTGATTCGTTTCTCTCGGAATTTTGGTTTCCAGCGCTCCATCTTTACCGCCTACGCCCACGCTGTTGGGGATGCCGCTGTGCAGATCGATTGTGACTTGCAGGACCCGCCTTCCCTGATTCTCGATTTTGTGCGCAAATGGGAACAGGGTTACCTTGTCGTCTACGGCATTCGTGGCTCCCGTAAAGAAGGCGTGCTGATGAATGCCACACGAAAGTTTTTTTATCGTGTGATTGACTCTCTCAGTGAAGATGAGCTTCCGCTCGACGCCGGTGATTTTCGTCTACTCGACCGCCGCGTACTGGATGAACTGAAGAAGTTCGAGGATTACCAGCCATATGTGCGAGGTACGGTGGCCGCCCTGGGTTTCGACCAGATCGGTATTCCCTACGATCGCAGGGAGCGAGAACGAGGTGAAAGCAAATTTTCCTTCCGCGAATTAATGGGCCTGGCCCTTGACGGCATTCTCAATCATTCCATCGTTCCCTTGCGCATCGCTACTTATTTGGGGCTGGCGATCTCGCTTATTACCTTTCTCGGGATCGTTGGCTATGCCATCGGTCGCTTATTGTTCGGCAGAGATTGGCCGCCAGGTTTCGCAACGATCATCATTCTGATTCTGGGATCGCTCAGCTTGAATGCGCTCTTTCTTGGAATTATTGGCGAATACCTGGGGCGGATTTATAAGCAAGTCAAACGCCGGCCTCTGACGATTATTGAACGCGAAATCAATCCTGCTGCCGTGCGCTTAGAACAAAAGGCCGGCATCCGCTCCGCCGTAGGATGAGTCTGGCTTGGTTTATCCTGGACCTCCGCATTTTTGAGGCGATCTCTTTATTGGAAAAAGCGCGGCCGGTTCCGATCTTGCGAATATCAAATTCCCTTTGGCCCTAATCCCGCTTTCCTGGCGCCGGTCCCATATCCCCGGGGAATGATTTCAGCGCTACCTCGCGGGTTTTGGCGGAAGTCTTCTTGTTTGAATCCGTGTTGGATTCCGTGAGCATGCCTTTCAGGACGTAGTATGCCTCATCCCCGGGGGTTTTGCCGTCCCCACGCTCGATTGTGCCTTTGAAATCGAACCATACTCCGTGCACGGTTTGGGTAGTGAAGCTCAATTTGTTCCCATCGAGTTTTCCCTGCTTGAAAAAGTGGTCGAGAAACGCCCCCCGGTCGCTTTCCAGATCGCCATAGCGCGACACGAATCCGGTCACGCGTCCCGCATCCTCTATCGTGACCTGCACGAACTCGCCCTCTCGCAAGAAGGTGTACATACCGGAATAATCGGGGGTGGACTTGGCAGGCGATGGTGACGGCGCCCCTGGCTTGTCTTTCTGCCAGGCCAGCAGCACAGCGGATACCAACAAAAGCATGAAAACGAATGCAAGCTTCTTCATGAAACGGCTACTCCTGCTCTTTTCTCGGCGTAATCGTCATATTAGCGAAATCGGACCACTGGCCGGCTTTTTTTCTCCTGTCGCTTCCGCTACTCCCACCGTCGCACTTCCAGATTCCAGCGAAAAATCGTGTGGAATGGACCGTGATGTCGCCACGTGGGCATATTAAAAACCTGTAACGGCCGACGGGCAGAACCTTGATAGCAACGTCACACCCTGGAGAGTGGGCGGGCGGCGATCTACGTGCGGCGAGTGGATGTTCTGGTGCAATTCTCCCCGG
>WNEZ01000965.1_pt1 | contig 29026 bp, 26 predicted proteins | sample 5400521 | NCBI WGS metagenome assembly WNEZ01 (sample SAMN13153339, study PRJNA577476) | soil metagenome | isolation source: 120 cm saprolite under Douglas fir tree site 2 hole 1 replicate 1 | place: USA:California | collected 2015-04-18
GAGAACGTCGCCGAGGAAGCGCGCGAGCTGGCGGAGGCGAGCGATTCTAAGCAGGCATTCGACGAGATGGGCGACCTGCTGTTCGCGGTCGTGTCGCTCGCGCGTCGCCTGAAGATCAATCCCGAGGACGCGCTGAGAGTCGCGGGTCAGCGCTTCCGTCGCCGCTTCGCCGAGACGGAAGCGTCATTGCGCCGAGACGGGGTGGAGTTTCGAGATCTCGATCGCGAGGCGATCGTGAAGCGTTGGGAGGAGACGCGCTAAGACCCGTTTGTTATAGTCGCCTTTCTTCCGGCACTCGTCACCTCACACGATCCAGCATGAGAAACAGCAAGGTCCTCGTTGCAGCGGGCAGCGTCCGCACCGGCGGTCTTTCGATGCGCCATGTCGTCACCTCCTTGGTGTGCCTCGTTGTCGCCATCTGGGCCGGCTACGCCTTCGCACAGGAGGCGTACATCAGCCACAAGCTCATCCAGCAGGCCAGCGACCTCCGCCAGCAGAACGCCGTGCTCGCCGCTCAGAACCAGGGCTATCACAAGGACGTCCAGGCGATCACCTCGGGCGCGGCGAACGAGGAAGAGGCGCGCTTGAACGGCTATTCGAAGCCGAACGAGCGCACGTTCCTGGTCACGACGCCGCCGAGCCCGTCGCCGACCCCGCCCGCGAGCCCCTATCCGAGCCCGACCCCGACGCCGAAGCACTGAGCCGGCGGCCCGGGAGGAATCCCCGACCGGCGGTATAATCCGATCGCGGAGTGGAGCAGCGGCAGCTCGTCGGGCTCATAACCCGAAGGTCGTTGGTTCGAATCCAACCTCCGCAACCATTAGCTGCAACCACGAAGCCGGGGACATCCCGGCTTCGTCCTTATTACGGAGCGTTTTGATGAACAAGAGGAAGCGCGTCGCGATCGCCAAGCACCGAGTCAAGAAGCGCAAGCTCAAGGCGAAAGCCCAAGCCGCTCGTTAGTCTTACTCCGGCGCACGAGGTGCCGTAGCTCAGGTGGTAGAGCGCGCGACTCATATGGAGCCAGGATGGTGGTGTCTCAGGCTCTCGATGCGGCCCTTGGGGCCCAGTTGAATGTCGTATGACGACGTGCTCTTAGGCTCCGACGTCGACCTCGCAGGCGGGTTTGCTGTAGTGGTCTTGGCCAACCAGCTCCCCAGGGGCGCACCTTCCCACACTTAGGGCGAGGAATGACGTGCACCGCCGTTATTTTGGGTTGAGGTGGCAATCGAAACTCCGGTAGACCGGATCCTGGACCAGGCGGTGTGGGTCCGGCTCGCCCTGATGGTGGTTCTTGTCGGCTATGTCGCGATCATCTGGGTCAGCCACTTCATTCCACTTTCCGTCTACCTGGTTGGTCCGATGGTCCTCACCGGCTGGCTGTCCCTTCTTGGCCTGTTCTTGTTGGCCAGACTTCGCCGGATCGATACGCGTCCGAGCGCTCAACCGCCGATGAGGGTGATGCTTCGACCGTGGGCCCTGACGGCCATGTTTGGCGCGCTAGCAGCCGTCGCGTTGTTCTTGGCAATAGGCTGGGACGTACCTAGCTTCTGCCACGGTCCAGTTCCGGTCAACTGCGTCAAGTACTACCAGTGGTCGATTGACAATGGTCGGTACTACCGCACGATCTCCGATGGCCCCCAAGCAGAGATCAGCCAGCAGACGTATATCCAGGAGGTTGGCTTCGATCTGCGCTCGGGCTCCGTTTTCGGCGTGCTTGCACTGTGTGCCGGCTTTATTGGTGCAGCCGTATTAAGACCTGTCTCGGCTCGCGCCGCCGGGTCGTTATGAGCTCCGTCACGATCGCTCGCTTGTCATGCCTCGTCGGAGCGGCTGTGTGGTTTCTCGGCTTGCCCATCGCCGTGATGTCTGCTGTTCCTTTCGCATCCGATGCCACGTATTTCTGGATCGGCATCGTCGTCACAGTTCTCGGGGTCGTAATGGCACCCATTGCGTTCGCTTACCCAGCCGGTTCACCGTTGCGATTGGCGCGGATCGTTGTGGGCTTGGGGCTACTGGTCTGCGTGGGTCTTGTATTGAGCGGAGCACCCCTGGTCGCCGGCTCAGTCGGCCTGCTTGGAGCCAAGGCACCTGGCTGGATCCCGAATGCTTCGGCGCTCGCTTTGACTGGTTTTTTTGTTTGGGTGTTGTTAGCGAGCTACTCCACGCGTCGATCCCCAATGCTCGGCCGAGGCACGTTTTGGTTCGGAATGCTTGCCGGGATGTCTTGGCTGCTTGCAGGGCTTGATTCTGTAGTGATATCCGTTCACACGAACGCCACCATACCCATCGACATGATTTCGGCCCTACTTGCCTGGTTATGTCTTCCGGCCTGGTTGATCGCGCTCGCCACGCGGATGCGGCGCGAGAGCGGACATCAGAAGCAGCCAGCGAACGAACTCGGATAAAGGTCGGCGGGGGTTGATTGCGGGGCGTGTCAGCTTGATCACTTGGTTCGCGTTACGGTAGGTACGTCCCACCATGCCCTCCCAAGCAACGACTCCGCACCCGCTGCTGCTCGAACTCCGCCAGTCCGGGCTGATCGCGGCCGGCGATCGCGCCCTGGTCGCAGTTTCCGGCGGTCCCGACAGCACTGCGCTGTTGCTCGCGCTGGTCGAGGAGGGTCACAAGGTCGCCGCAGCTCACTACGACCACGCATTGCAGCCGGGCTCGGGTCGTGTCGCCGAACACGTCCGCGGGTTCTGCAAGCGGCTGGGCGTCGAAGTGCTGATCGAGCGCAGGGAGAGCCCCCTGCCGCGCGGCTCTGTCCAGGCCGGCGCGCGCACCCTTCGGTACGACTTTCTCGAGCGCGCCCGCGTGCAGGCCGGCGCCGAAGTCGTCGCGATCGCGCATACGGCCGATGACGTGGTCGAAGGGGTCGTCCTTCATCTGTTGCGCGGCTGTGGCCTGGCCGGCATGCGGGGCATGCCCGCGCGCCGCGGCGTGTTCGTGCGACCGCTCCTTTCCGTATGGAGGAGTGAGGTCGCGGACTATCTGCGCCGCCGCGGAGTGGAGGCGCTTCATGACCCGGCGAACTCCAACGACGCGTATGCGCGCGTCCGGGTGCGGCGCGACATCCTGCCGGCGTTGGAGCGCGACCGGCCGGGCATCGTGCGCCGTTTCCACCAGGCGTCGATTCGGGCCACCGAGTTGCAGGAGTCGATCTCGGGCACCGCCGAGACCACGCTCAAAGCCGGCGCTGCCACCCGCTCGGTCGTCGCCGCTGCTCCTGAGCCGGTGGCGGCCGAGATGATGAGGCAGCTGTACGCCCGCGCCGGCGGCGCCCAGCCTTCCCTTTCGCGGGCTCACCTCGCGGCGATGCTCAGGCTTGCCCAAGCCGGGCCGGGGGGTAGGGGCGTCGACCTACCCGGCGGCCTGCGTTTTCGTATCGTGGGGGAAACCATGCAGATCGTCGCTCTCCAAAGGGCTTGCCAGCCGGCTCCACGGCTCGAGGTTTCCGCCTGCGACGGCTGCGGGGATGTGACGGCGGCCCACCTCCGGCCCGACCTGGAGCTGCGTCTCGGCTATCGCACGCCTGGGCTGACGATGCGCCCGCTCATGGGCCGCGGCACGCGCAAGCTGCAGGACATCTTCGTGGACGCGCGCGTGCCCCGCGAAGACAGGGATTCGTGGCCGCTCGTGTTCGCCGGCGATTCCCTGGCAGTCGTGCCCGGGATCGCCGTTTCAAAAGACATGGCGACCCGCCCCGGCGAACCCTCATTGCACGTAACGGTTAGCGGTATCCCAGCTAAAGTAGAATCGCTTAACAGCCTTCCAGGAGAGCCGAGTTGACCCGCTTCCCCCGCTCCAGCCTGTTTTATTTCGCACTGGTCGTCGTCCTCGGCCTGGTGATCTGGTTCACGTGGCAATCGTTCCAGGGCAACCAGAACACGAGCGACTGGTCGTACTCGATGCTCATGAACCAGGCTGCGGCCGGCAACGTCAAGGAAGTCGACATCAAAGGCACCGACGGCGTGGCCAAGCGCCAACTACCTCCTGAGCGTGCTGGTCCCCAACATCATCCTGGTCGTCCTGATCGCGGCGTTCATGTGGTGGGTGCTGCGCCAGACGCAGAGCGGCAACAACCAGGCGATCTCCTTTGGCCGATCGCGCGCGCGGATGATTGCTGGTGACAAGCCGGCGATCACTTTCGCGGACGTCGCCGGCGTGGAGGAGGCCAAGCAGGAGCTCGCCGAGATCGTCGAGTTCCTCAAGTACCCAGAGAAGTTCGTGGCCCTCGGCGCGCGCATCCCCAAGGGCGTGCTGCTCGTCGGACCTCCGGGCACCGGCAAGACGCTGCTGAGCAAAGCGGTCGCGGGCGAGGCCGGCGTGCCGTTCTTCTCGATCTCGGGCTCTGAGTTCGTGGAGATGTTCGTCGGTGTCGGCGCCAGCCGCGTGCGCGACCTGTTTGATCAGGCGAAGAAGAACTCACCCTGCATCGTGTTCGTGGACGAGATCGACGCCGTCGGCCGCCAGCGTGGCGCCGGTCTCGGCGGTGGACACGACGAGCGCGAGCAGACTCTCAACCAGCTGCTGGTCGAGATGGACGGCTTCGACACCAACACCCATGTGATCATCATTGCGGCCACGAACCGCCCCGACGTCCTGGACCCGGCATTGCTGAGGCCCGGCCGCTTCGACCGTCATGTGACCCTCGACCGCCCCGACGTCAAGGGCCGCCGCGCGATCCTCGACGTGCACGCGCGGAACAAGCCCCTCGACTCGACCGTGGACCTGGACGTGCTCGCTCGCCAGACGCCGGGCTTTAGCGGCGCCGACCTGGCCAACCTCATCAACGAGGCGGCCATCCTGGCCGCGCGCGGCAACAAGAAGGTCATCGGCATGACCGAGCTCGAGGAGGCCATCGAGCGAGTCGTCGCCGGTCCCGAGAAGAAGAGCCGCCGCCTGTCCGAGCACGAGAAGGAAGTCGTCGCGTACCACGAGGTCGGGCACGCGCTGGTGGCGAAGTCGCTGCCGAAATGCGACCCCGTGCACAAGGTGTCGATCATCTCGCGCGGCCAGGCGCTCGGCGTCACCTGGTACCTGCCGACCGAGGACCGCTACCTCACCAGCAAGGCCGAGCTGCTCGACAACGTGGCCGCCGCGATGGGCGGCCGTGTGGCGGAGGAGATCGTCTTCGGCGATGTGACCTCGGGCGCGGAGAACGACATCCAGAAGGTGACGAACATCGCCCGGCGCATGGTCACCCAGTGGGGCATGAGCGAGAAGCTCGGCACCGTGACCATGGGCCACAAGGAAGAGCTCGTATTCCTGGGCCGTGACCTGGGCGAGCAGCGCAACTACTCGGAGGAGGTAGCGGCGATCATCGACGAGGAGATCCGCAGCATCGTCAACCATGGCTACCAGACGGCGAAGGTCATCCTCACCGCCCAGCGCCACAAGATGGACGCAGTGGTCGAGCAGCTGAAGATCGTCGAGACCCTCGACGCGAAGCAGCTCGACGAGATCCTTGCGCGCGAGGACGAGCCGGCCGTGGCCGCCTCCTCCGGCGCCTCCGCCTCCTAGGCCTCCCAAGCTACGGACCTAGTCGTCGCGGGCCGGGGCAACCTCGGCGGCAGGAGCCTGGCGCGTGCGTGGCGGCGTGCCGGCCATCGAGTGCTATTGGCCCCGGCACGAAATGGCGTCCCGTCGCTGGTGCGGGCGCTGCGGTCCCGACCTCGCGCCACCGTGTTTCTCACCGTTCCCGACGGCGCGGTCCCGAGCCTCGCGGGCGATGTGGCCGCCGGCGGTGACATTCCGGCGACCGTGGCGTTCGTCCACTGCAGTGGCGCTTTGGGCCTCGGCGTGCTCGGCCCGCTGGCCGCTCGCCATGACGTCGGATCGTTCCACCCACTGCAGTCTTTTCCACAGCCGCGGCCGCCAGAGGCGTTTCGAGGCAGCCTGGTGGCGATCGACGCCGGCGCTCCCACTCTGCGCCGCCGGCTCGAGCGGTTGGCCCGCGACCTCGGCGCGAAGCCGCGCGGCGTCGAGGAGGCGGACCGGGTCGTCTACCACGCCGCCGCGGTGTTCGCGTCGAACTACCTCGTCGCCCTCGCAGGCGAAGCTGTCGAGCTGCTGGGGACGATCGGATGGAGCGAGGCCGATGCGGTGGCGGGGTTGATCCCGCTGATGAGGGGCGCGCTCGCCGAGGTCGAAAAGCGAGGCCCCACCGCGGCCCTCACCGGGCCGATCCGGCGAGGCGATGTGGAGACCGTCACCGGTCACCTGGAGGCGCTTGCCGGCCTCGACGCCGGCTCGTCCAGGGGGCCTCGCAAAGCGGACCTTTATCGTATGCTCGGCCAGATCGCGCTCGAGATCGCGGCACGAAGGGGCCTGGAGCCAGCCGCGGTTGAGCGCGTGAAAAGGGCGCTGACCCGAAATGTGGCAGCGACCCGAAGGAGACGCCCGCGATGACGACGGTTCTGGACGTCCAGCGCTTCAAGGAAGAAGGCCAGCGATTTGCCGTGCTCACGGCATACGACTACCTCAGCGCCAAGATCCTCGATGAGGCCGGCATCCCCATCCTCCTCGTCGGCGACAGCCTCGGGATGGTCATGCTCGGCTACCCGACGACCCTGCCTGTCACGGTCGACGAGATGCTGCACCACGCCAAGGCCGTCGCTCGCGGCTCGCACCAGGCGCTCCTCGTGGGCGATATGCCGTTCATGTCGTATCACGCGTCGGCCGAGCAGGCGATCACCACCGCCGGCCGCTTCATCCAGGAAGGCGGCATGCACGCGGTCAAGCTCGAAGGCGGCGGCCGGATCGTCGAGATCACGCAGCGGCTGACCTCTATGGGCATCCCGGTCATGGGACATCTGGGCCTCACCCCGCAGTTCGTTCATCAGATGGGGGGCTTCAAGGTCCAGGGCAAAACCGAGAAGCAGGCCGCGCGCATCCTTTCGGACGCCAAGGAGCTCGAGCGGGCGGGCGCGTTCAGCATCGTCCTCGAGGGCGTGCCGAGCGAGGTCGCGACCCGAGTGACGCGAGCGCTTCGAATCCCGACCATCGGCATCGGCGCGGGGCCGGGCACGGACGGGCAGGTGCTCGTCTTCCACGACATGCTGGGCTTGACCACCGGCAAGGCGCCGAAGTTCGTGAAGCGGTACGCCCACCTGGCCGAGGAAATTGCGAGCGCCGCCCAGCGCTACGCGCACGAGGTGGGCGACGGCTCGTTCCCAGGGCCCGAGCACTCGTACTCGTCCAATGGATCCGCCACCCCGGCCAAGGCGCAGCCAGACGAGGTCAAGTACGGCTCGACCGTCTAAACCTCCGCCTCCGCCGATCGCCGTCGGGACGCCGGGATTCATGCGAGATGTCGCCCGCGGATGGCGCGCGGACGGTGCTTCGATCGGGCTGGTCCCGACGATGGGTGCATTGCACGCCGGGCACATGAGCCTGGTTGACCGTGCCCGCCGCGAAAACGACAAGGTGGTCGTCAGCGTGTTCGTCAACCCGATCCAGTTCGGCGCCGGCGAGGACCTGTCCTCTTACCCGCGGAATCCTGAACGCGATCTGTCGATGCTCCGCGGCGCCGGCGTGGACGCGATCTACAAGCCCTCGGTGGCGGACATGTACCCGTCCGGCGCGAGCACGCGGGTGATCGTCCACGGAGTCAGCGAGCGTCTGGAGGGGGCGGCGCGACCGGGTCATTTCGAAGGCGTGGCGACGGTGGTGACGAAGCTATTCACCGCCACCTCGGCCGACAGGGCGTACTTCGGCCAGAAGGACGCCCAGCAGGTGGCCGTGGTGAAGCGCCTGGCTTCGGACCTGGACATCGGGGTGGAGATCTGTGTGTGTCCGACCGTCCGCGAGGCGGACGGGCTGGCTCTGAGCTCGCGGAACGCCTACCTGAACCCGGCCGAGCGCCAGGCGGCGGTTTGCCTCAGCCGGGCTCTCGGGCTGGCGACGGAAACGTACGGCCGGGGCGAGCGCGATCCCGGCCGGCTGCGGGCCATCCTGACGGAAGCGATCGCCGCCGAGCCGCTGGCCCAGCTCGACTACGCCGAGGTGGTCGACCCGGCTACCTTTTCGACGCCCGGCAGCCTGGCTGTGCTGGCCGTCCGGATCGGCCGCACCCGGCTCATCGACAACCACGACCTGCAGTTGCCGTACCCCGGATAAGCGGCAATTCTGGCGTACAATGGCAATCCGTTTGGCGTAGGCCGTTTATGACGACCAAGAACTACACCAATAATCCTTAGGGGGTATTCGACTGTTTTGTCCACAGAGTCCGGTGTCGTCCTGAAAGAGCACGAGGAGGCGACCGACCAGGACTCGTCAGCGGCGATGACGATGGAGGACTACCTCCACTACGACCAGGAGGCCTTCAAGACCCCCAACCACGGGGACATCGTCGATGGCATCGTGGTGCGCGTCGACCCCGACGAGGTGCTGGTCGACATCGGCGCCAAGGCGGAAGGGGTCATCTCGAGCAAGGAGCTCGGCCTGCGCGGTGAGGTTGAATCGATCGGCCTCGAGCCGGGCGACCTCATCAAGGTCTACGTCCTTCAACCCGAAAACGAAGAGGGCAACGTCGTCCTCAGCCTGCGGCGCGCCCGCGCCGAGACCACGTGGCTGGTGGCCGCCGAGAAACAGACCGATGGTTCCGTGATCGACGCCGACGTGCGTGAGCAGAACAAGGGCGGCCTGATCGTCAACGTGCTCGGTCTCCGTGGCTTCTTGCCGTCGAGCCAGGTGGCGCGTGCTTACGCCGGCAGCCTCGAGTCGCTGGTCGGACAGCGTATCCCGGTCAAGATCCTCGAGGTCAACCGCAAGCGCAACCGGCTGATCGTCAGCCAGAAGGCGGCCGAGGACGAGGATCGCGCGCGCAAGCGCGAGGAGCTGTTCAGCCGGCTGCAGATGGGTTCCACGGTCAAGGGGACCGTCTCCGGCATCACCAGCTACGGCGCGTTCGTCGACATCGGCGGCGCGGACGGGCTCATCCACATCTCGGAGCTGTCCTGGGACCGCGTTTCGAAGGTCACCGACGTGCTTCAGCTGGGCGAGGAGCTGACCGTCAAGGTCATCAAGCTCGACCCCGAGCAGACCCGCATCTCGTTGTCGCTTCGGCAGCTGCAGCAGGATCCGTGGGAGAAGCTGGTGCAGTCGATGCCGATCGGCTCGATCGTCGAGGGCCAGGTCACGAAGACAAAGAAGTACGGGGCCTTCCTACAGATCATGGTCGGGATCGAAGGCCTGCTGCACATCTCGGAGCTCTCGTGGGATCACGTGGAGCGGACCGAGGATGTGCTCAAGGTCGGCGAGACTCTGCAGGTGAAGGTCATCGGGATCGACACCGCGCGACGGCGGATCTCGTTGAGCCTCAAGCAGCTGTCGGCGCCTCCCGCGAGCCTCGGAGCGAGCCGGAGCGAGCGGCACCAGGACGAGTACGGCGACATGGGAGACGAGTCCTAGCCGGATTCGGTTCGGTCAGGTGCTCAGGTCGGCCAGTCGCTGACGAGCCGGCGCGTAGTACGGATCGATGACCAGGGCCCTTTGATAGTCGCGGCGAGCCGCTGAATCGTCGCCACGCTTCAGCTCCGCGTCGCCGAGATCGACGTACACCTGTGGCTCCGTCTCGCCGAGGTCGGCCGCACGCTGCAACTCGGCGAGTCCACCGCGCGCGTCTCCCGAAGCGATGAGGCTGGTACCCAGGTTCCAGTGATACCGCGCCTGCAGCGGATCGACTCTCACCGCCAGGTCGGACCGGCCCTGCCAGTTCCAGATCTCGGCGAGCACCGGCATGGCGGCGAACCAGACCGCCGCCCCGGCGAGCGCCAACGCCACGAGCGACCGTGCAGTCGTGCGCGAGCGCACCGCTTTTGCGATTGGGATTGTCGATGATTCGGTCTCGGCGGCTCGCACGCCCGACCACGCCGTGCCGGCGAGCAACCAGAACGCTCCCGTCGCCGGCGCCCAATCGAAGTTGAAGAGCACCCACACCGTGTAGCCGATGCAGGCAGCACCGAGCGCGCCCACCGAGTCGCTGAAGCGGTGCCTCCAGATGCCTCGGAACAGCGTGAGCAGGACCCACCCCTGTGCGGCGAGGCCGAGGACGCCCTGCGTGGCCGCGCTCTCGAGGATCCCGGAGTGCGTCCGGTCGTAGGTGACGCCCGGCGCCCAGTCGGCGCTGACGTAACGTCCAAACGTCAGTCCGGTCGCGTCTTCGCCCCAGCCGGTCACGGGCCGCGCAGCGATCATGCGCAGCGCGTCCGGCCACAGCTGGAGCCGACTCCGAGCGGGATCGTTGTTGAGGTTGCTGAGCGGCCCATAAACGATCGCCCATAACGCTGCTGACAGAAGCACGCCGGACCCCGATGCCAACACGGCCGCCCAGAGGCTGCGTCGAAATGCAAAGACCACAAGGGCCAGGCAGCCGGCAAGGGCGCCGAGCGCTCCGCTGCGAGAGGTGGAAACAAAGAGTCCGCCCGCCATCACGGCGACCGCCAGCCACCACGCCACCAAGAATTGGTCGCCGCGGAACCCACGCGTCACGGCCAGGGGGAGCGCCATCGCAATCAGGGCTCCGAGCAGGTTGGCGTTCCCGAGGTTCCCATCGGGCCGAAAGCTGACTGCGCCGGCCGCCTGGAACAGGGCTTCGAGGCCGGCAACCGAAGTCCCGAATACGAAGGCCGCCACCAGCCACTCGCGACCACGCTCGTTTCGGATGAGCCAGACGGGTACGGCCAGCAGGCCGAGGTAGCTCAAACGCACCGGCAGCGACTCGTATCGGGTGTACGCGCCGGCCAGGCTCAAAGGCCACGACACCGAGGATGCGAAGGCGATCAAAGCGACCGCCGCGGTGGCGATCAGCGGCAGGCGGAGCTGCCCCAGGCCAGGCCCTCCTGGCAGCAGCAGAGCCAACCCCGTACCGACGCAGGCGCCGCCGATCACGATCGAAGCGCGCGGCAAGATGAATGAATCGACCGCGTTGGGTATAAAGACAGTCGGAAGCGCTAAAGCAACAGCGGCCGGCAGGTAGTTTCCGAGGCGCTCAAGAATCGGTCTCATAGCGCCTCCGCGTTAAAGAAATCCGACGGCTGAGTCGGACGCTATATTAGAAGCGAGGGTGCTAGGAGGTACCCAAGCTCAGATCGAGGAGGTGCTGGCCCCACCTATGTAGCCGGGTTCCAGGAGGAAAGGATCTTGTATCCGTTTGAGAGATTTACTGAGCGAGCCAAGAAGGTTCTGACGCTCGCCCAAGAAGAAGCAGAACGATCGCACCACAGCTATATCGGAACCGAGCACCTGCTCCTGGGCCTGCTTCGCGAAGGTGAAGGCCTGGCCGCCAAGGTCCTCAACAACCTTGGCGTCGAAATCGGCAAGGTTCGCCAGACGATCGAGTCGGTGCTCGGTCGGAACGAGCGCATCATCATCCAGCAGATCATCCCCACATCGCGGGTCAAGAAGGTCATCGAGATCTCCTTCGAGGAAGCGCGGCGGATGGGGCACAACTATGTCGGCACCGAGCACCTGTTGCTCGGCCTCCTCATCGAAGGTGAGGGCATTGCGGCTCACGTGCTCGAAGACCTGGGCGCGACGCTCGAGAAGGTGCGCTCGGAGATCGAGCGCCTGCTGCACGACTCGAGCGCCGAGACCGAGGCCGAGCCCGCTCCCAAGAAGCCTTCCAAGACCCCGCTCCTCGACCAGTTCGGCCGCGACCTGACCGAGCTCGCGCGGCGGAACCAGCTCGACCCGGTGATCGGTCGCGAGACCGAAATCGAGCGCGTGATCCAGATTCTGAGCCGGCGCACGAAGAACAACCCGGCGCTCATCGGCGAGCCCGGCGTGGGCAAGACGGCGATCGCCGAAGGCCTGGCGCAGCAGATCAATATGGGCAACGTGCCCGAGTCTCTGCAGCACAAACGCGTGCTCACGCTCGACATGGGAGCGTTGGTGGCCGGTACGAAGTACCGCGGCGAGTTCGAGGAGCGCTTGAAGAAGATCCTCGATGAGATCCGCTCGAGCCGCGAGGTCGTGTTGTTCATCGACGAGCTGCACACGCTGGTCGGCGCCGGCGCCGCCGAAGGCGCCATCGACGCGGCCAACATCTTGAAGCCGGCCCTGGCGCGCGGTGAGATCCAGTGCATCGGGGCGACGACGCTCAACGAGTACCGCAAGTACATCGAGAAGGACGCCGCGCTCGAGCGCCGCTTCCAGCCGGTGTACGTCGACCAGCCAACACTGGCAGAAACGATCGACATCCTGAACGGCGTCAAGTCGCTTTACGAGAAGCACCACCGGGTCACCATCACCGACTCGGCCGTGCACTCTGCAGCGGTGCTCAGCGATCGCTACGTCAGCGACCGCGCTCTACCCGACAAGGCGATCGACCTCATCGATGAGGCGTCCGCGCGTGTGCGCATGAAGCTCACCACCACTCCTGACGAGCTCAAGGAGCTCCAGAAGGAGATCAAGAAGCACAAGACCGATCAGGACGATTCGGTCAACAAGCAAGACTTCGAGGCGGCCGCGGGCGTTCGCGACAAGGTCAAGAAGCTGCAGGACAAGCTCGCGCTCAAAGAGGCCGCATGGCGAGACAAGCTCGGGGAGACCGTCCCGGAGGTCGGTGAGGAAGACATCGCGCAGATCGTGGCCGCATGGACCGGAGTCCCGGTCTCGCGTCTGGTCGAAGAGGAGACGTCGCGTCTTCTCCGCATGGAGGAAGAGATTCACAAGCGGATGGTCGGGCAGGACGAGGCCATCAAGACGGTCTCTCAGGCGGTGCGCCGGGCACGCGCGGGCCTTAAGGATCCGCGACGTCCAATCGGTTCGTTCATCTTCCTCGGTCCCACCGGCATCGGGAAGACCGAGCTCGCGCGCGCGCTGGCCGAGTACCTGTTCGACTCAGAAGACAACCTGATCAAGCTCGACATGTCCGAGTTCATGGAGCGGCACACGACCGCGAGACTGGTCGGCTCGCCTCCCGGTTACGTCGGATATGACGAGGGCGGCCAGCTCACTGAGGCGGTCCGCCGGCGCCCTTACTCCGTGATCTTGTTCGACGAGATCGAGAAGGCGCATCCCGAAGTCTTCAACATGCTGTTGCAGATCCTCGAGGATGGCCGGCTCAGCGACGCGAAGGGCAAGGTCGTGAACTTCGCGAACACCGTGATCATCATGACCTCGAACCTGGGTATCCGCGATGTCAACCAGGCCGGCACCTCGCTCGGTTTCCAGCCGGCTGTCGTTGACGAAGCGGACGAGGTCGAGCGGCGCCACAAGAACACGAAGGAAAAGATCGATGAGGAGCTCAAGCGGATGTTCCGGCCCGAGTTCCTCAACCGCGTCGACGCCGTGGTCGTGTTCAAGAGCCTGACCACGGGGCAGATCCGGCAGATCGTCGATCTTCAGCTGGCGAAGCTAGGTAAGCACCTGGTCGAGCAGCAGATAACGATCGAGGTCACCGACGCGGCCAAGGACCTGCTGGCCAAAGAGGGGTACGACCGGATCTACGGCGCGCGTCCCCTGCGGCGCGTGATCACGAACCGGATCGAGGACCAGCTGTCGGAGAACCTTCTGCGCGGGAAGATTGCCCGCGGCGACACGGTGCAGATCGACGTCGAGGGCGAAGACGGTCTCAAGTTCACGCCGACGAAGCATCGCCACAAGGAGCCCGCCGGCACCGGAGCCGCCGCCAAGCCTTAACGTCGTTCGCGCGATTCGGCACGTGTGGCGCCAACCGCGTGCTTGCATGCGCTGCATTGGCCGCATATGACGCCAGCCGCGCGTTATGGAGGCGGCCGGCAGCTACTCCTTAAGCCAGGTTTCGAGGCCGCTCGAAAGTCGGGCCGGCGTGGTCTGCGTCTTGATCAAATAATCCAGCGCGCCCAGCCGAAGGCCGCGGTCGACGAGCTGCTTCTCGCTGTGGTTGGACAGAATCACTACCGGCACATTCGCAGTCTTGGGATCTTTTCGTAACGCTTCGAGCACACCAAACCCGTCCAGCTTGGGCAGGCGGATGTCGAGAAAAATGATGTCGGGGGTCTCTCTCCGGGCGATCTCGAGCGCCTTCTCCCCGTCCGACGCCACCTCGACGTCGTAGCCGTCCAGCTCGAGCTTCAACTTGTACATCTGCGCCACCGACTGATCGTCTTCCACGAACAAAACCCGCATTCGTTCACGGCTGGCGCGAGATTCATCGACCACTTCGTCCCCCGTTGAGAGTATGCCAACACCGGCAAGCAGGCGTGCGCCCACGCCACAATGGAGGCGAAAGTGAGCGCCCCCGCACCCCTTCGGCTGCGCCCGCTGGAAATCGGCGATCTCCTCGATGAAACCTTTCGCATCTATCGCCGCCACTTCCTGCTCTTCGCGGGCATCTCAGTGATCCTCGCCATCCCGAGCGCGGGGCTTGCGGGCTACAGCTTCTTCTCCCTGTTCTCGACCTTGCTCAATGCCTCGAATGCCACCCAGGCTCCCGACTTCAACAGCTTTCTGCCCTCCCTGGTGGTGCTCGTCATCGGATATCTGGTCACCTTGCTGCTAGCGCCCTTCACCTCGGCTGCCGTGGTCTACGCCGCATGCGAATCGGCGCAGGGGCGCCCCGTGACCATCTGGGGCGCGCTTCGCGGCGTCCTCCGCCGATACTTCGCAATCCTCGGGTACCTGTTTCTGATCGCGTTGATGGGGGTGATGTTCTGCCTGCTGCCGCTGTGGATCTGGATCTGGGTGAGCTGGGTAGCCGTACTGCCGGTGATGTTCGTCGAGAATGCCGGCCTGGTGCAGGCGATGGGTCGCAGCTGGCGCCTCGTCGAGGGCCGCTGGTGGCGCACCTTCCTCATCCTGTTCCTGGTGCTCCTGGTCTGGTACTTCGCGGGAATCGCGTTGGAGGCATTCCTATCCCTTGCCAACTATTTGATCGGGATCCTGGTGTCCAGTTACGTGGCGCTCGCCATATCGCAGGGGGCGGCGGAGATTATTCACGCACTCGTAACTCCGCTGGTCCAGATCGCAATCGTGCTCATCTACTTCGACCTCCGCGTCCGGCGCGAGGCCCTCGATCTGTTCCAGCTCGCCCAGCGCGTGGCTGCAACTCAACCGGCGTGAGAGCGACCTGAAGACGCGCACCGCTCTCAAAGCGTTGGCACCGTTGCTGGTTGCGGCCGGCCTGGCATGGCCGGTGACTGCAATCGCCGACGCATCGACGTACCGGCAGGCAGTCCAGGACACCATCACCATCGTCACCAGCGCACAGCCCGGCGACGTCGCCGCGGCGCAAAACGCCCTGGCCGTGCTCGAGGCGGGCACCGGCCACAGCCAGCCCGAGATCATTTCGGATCTCCAGCTGCGCCCGCCGGATTTCAAGGATGCCGCCAACCGCCTGAACCGGCTGCGGGACGCATTGGCCGCCCCGGTCGGCACGGCCGACCCTGCCCAAGCGCAGCAGCAGCTCCACCAGGTTCTCTCGATGCAGCGCTACAACCCGCTTCACCAGCCACCGGGCCCGCTCGACCGCCTGGGCCAGTGGATTCAGGACCGGATCAGGGATTTCCTCAACTTTCTGTTCGGCGGAACCGGAAACGGAGCACCAGCCGTCCCGTACGTCTACTTCTACATACTCGGCGCCATCGCGGTCGCGGTGGCTGCGGTGGTCATCTTTCGGTCGTCGCGCGGGCGCCTGGCGGAAGGCGCGGCTGCAGGCGCCTCATTCGGGCCCCGTGCACCGGCCGACTTCTTCGCCGAGGCGGATCGCCTTGCGGCGGCAGGAGATCGTGTGGGCGCGATTCGAGCGCTGTGCGCCGGCGTCGCGGGGACCATCGCCGGCGAGCACACATGGGCGGGAAGCCCGCTCACCGTGCGAGAGATCTTTTCAAGGACGAACGACTCGGCCCGCCTGCGTCCGCTCTTGCTTCCATTCGAGGCTGCCGTCTATGGCGGCCGGGACGTCGACGCCGCGACCTATGCGCGAGCAGAGCTTGCAGCGGCGCCCTTCAGGAAGCCGGCGCAAGAGGCGGCGGCATGAAGAACCTGCGCGGATGGGTCCTCGCGCTCGTGCTGGCGTTGCTGATCGGCGTCGTTGCCTATTTCGGACAGCCGAAGCAGGACTCGCCCGAGCACAACTCCAATAGCGACGCTGCCAACGGCACGTCCGCCGCGCGGCTTTTCGCTCAGGCCATGGGCCATCCGACCAGCCAGATCGAGGGCACTTTCTCGCCGCCCTCGCAGAACGGCCTCATGTTCGTCTTCACGCCGACCAGCCCGTACACGTCCGATGACGCCGACCAGACCGCGAGCTGGGTGCGCCAGGGGGGCGTGCTGATCTACGCGTCCGAGCAGGGGGATGCACAGCTGGACCGGGCATTCTCGGTCACGAGGCTCAACGGGTATGTGCCGGGCCACACCGAATACGCAAACCCTGTCCTCGACGGCGTGACCACCGTTTCGGGCGGCGGCCTCGCCATACCTTTTCTCGCCTCACCGGCACAGATCCCGATCCTCCGCGCCGGCAACGCCTATCCCTTGGGCTACATCCAGAAGGTCGGCTCGGGGACTGTGGTCGTCCTCGCCGATCCACTCGTGCTGTGCAACGGCTATCTCGACAAGGCTGACAACGGACGGCTCCTTTCTGATCTGCTCGGGCTGGTCGGCCCCACCGCGGCCGTCGGCTTTGACGAATACCACCACGGCCTCATCCTGAGCGACCTGGCTCCCCAGGCATGGGTATCGACCCCATGGGGCGCGGCCATCCTGTGGTTTCTCGTGGCTGTGTTCGTCGGGCTCCTGCTGCGCGGCCGCCGCTTCGGGCCACTGATCCAACGTCCCGCGGAAGTGCGCCGCGCCGACGCCGAGTGGGCCGTCGCCGTCGGCGAGCTGCTTCGACGCTCGGGCGCTCGCGCTCTCACTCTCGGCATGCTCGCCACGGCGAGCGAGCGCGCGGTCGCGGTGCGGACAGGACTGCCCGCCCAGCCGCGCGACCGATTCTGGAATGCCTTGTACGCGCGCGCGCCTGAGCTGGCCGGCGAGCTGGCGGAGGCGGAGCGGGCGCTGTACGGATCAGCCGGCGGTGACGCGGAGCTGCTGCGCGCCGCCCAGCGCCTGCATGGACTGGCTTATCCCCCGGCGCCCGCGCGCCGCCAGCAATCAAAGAACTAGGAGGCTCGATGACCGGTTCGACCGCGATGACCGCTCCAGATTTTTACGCCCGCTTCCGCGAACAGCTGGTCAAAGCTGTCGTGGGCCAGGAGGAGGCGATCCGGCTGTGCGCGGTGGCACTGGTTTCGCAGGGCCACATCCTCCTCGAAGGTGTGCCGGGTACCGGCAAGACGCTGCTCGCCAAGGCCATCGCGCGTGTGCTCACGCTGGAGTACGGCAGAGTCCAGTTCACGCCCGACCTCATGCCGGCGGACATCGTCGGCACGGCGGTCTACGACCTCGTCAATCGCACCTTCACCTTGCGCAAGGGCCCGATCTTCACCAACGTGCTTCTGGCCGACGAGGTCAACCGGGCTCCCGCCAAGGTGCAGTCCGCGCTGCTGGAGGCGATGGAGGAGCGGGGGGTCACCCTCGAAGGCCAGCAGCAGCCGCTGCCCGCGCCGTTCTTCGTTCTCGCGACGCAGAACCCGATCGAGTACGAGGGCACCTATCCGCTGCCGGAGGCCCAGCAGGACCGATTCCTGTTCAAGGTCCGGCTCGACTACCCGTTGCCGGACGACGAGATGGAGGTGTTGAAGCGTTGGGAGGCGGGCATCGAGCTTCGCGACCCGATCAAGGCCGGCGTCGAGCCGGTGCTGGGCGCCGACGACATCGAGGCCTGCCGCGCTCAGATCGCAAAGGTCGTGCTGGACGAGAAGATCCGGCGCTACATCGTCGACCTCGCCTCAGCGACCCGCAACGCGCCGGAGATCGCTCTGGGGGCGAGCACGCGTGCCGAGGTCCTGCTGATGCTGGCGGCGCGCGCGCTGGCCGCGTTCGACGGTTCGGAGTTCGTGACCCCGGACCATGTGAAGACGTTGCTCGCGCCGGCGTTCCGGCATCGCCTCGTACTGCGGCCAGAGGCGGAGGTCGGCGGCCAGACACCCGACAGCGTGCTGGAGGCGGTGGCAAGCCGCGTCGTCCCGCCCCGCTGATGCGAATCAGCCTCGCTCGCGGGTTGGCGCCGCAGCCCCGGCTGCTCTGGGCGATCGCGATCGGCGCGGCGCTGATCGCGCTCACCGTCGTTTCGCCAGTGCTGGTGGTGGTCGCGGTGGCTTACCACGTTGGCCTCGTGCTCGTCCTCGCCCGGGACATTGCGCTGCTGCCCGGCCGATCTGGCTACCACGTGAGCAGGACGATGCCAGAACCCTTCTCGCTCGGCGAGCACGAAGAGGTGAGGGTGCTGATCGAAAATCCAAAAGCGGCGGGCTTGCTCGCGACGATCGCCGACCACGCGCCCGCCAGCCTCACGCCCCAACCTCGCGAGATCGCGGGGAGCTTCGATCGCAACGGCCGGCTGGAGCTTGCATACGGCACGTCGTCACCCAAGCGCGGCGCGTATCGATTCGGCCCGGTCGACCTCCAGGTTTCGAGGCGGGACGGCTGGATGCGGCGCCAGGTGCGGTTGCAGCATCCACACGAGGTAGCGGTCTTCCCGAACGTCGTCGCCATCAAGCGCATGCAGCTCACGCTGCGGCGCGGCCTGCGCGTGATGGCCGGTTTGCGGAGAGCGCGGCCTCCCGGCGCCTCGACTGCATTTGCCGGCCTGCGGGACTACGTCCGCGGCGACGACATCAGGCGGGTCAGCTGGACGGCGACGGCACGACGTGATCACCCGGTCGTGGTCGAGGTCGAGGCTGAGCGGGGGCAGCAGGTGATGATCGCGATCGACTGCGGGCGTCTGATGACCGCGCCGGCCGGGGAGCTCGACAAGCTCGACCACGCCATCAACGCGGCGCTCATGCTCGCGTGGGTCGCGCAGGCGTATGGCGACCGCGTCGGCCTCATGACCTTCGACGATCGGGTCACGAGCTTCATCAAGCCCGAACGCGGGAGCGCACAGCTGCGCCGGATCACCGAGGAGCTGTACGCGATCAAGCCGGAGTACGTGGAGCCCGACTTCGGCCACGCATTCACTCACTTGTCGCTCCGACTGGGCAGGCGATCGATGGTGGTCGTCCTGACTGACCTGCAGGACCCCGAGGCCTCCAAAGAGCTGGTCGCGCACAGCCTGCGGCTGGCCGCCCGCCACCTCGTGCTGGTCGTGGCGATGTCCGATCCCTCGGTCGTGAACGCGCGCCAGGCGCCCGTCACCACCTCGTCGCGCGCTTATGAATGGGCCGCGGCGGAGGAGTTCATGGCCAGCCGCCGCGAGAGCTTCGAGCTGCTCCGTCGCGGGGGCGTCCTGGGACTGGACGTCGTCGCGGGCAACCTCAGCCCCGCGCTGGTGGAACGCTACCTCGAGCTGAAAGAGCGCGCGCTGCTATAGCCGGCACGGCGATGTCCGCCTCGCGCCGCGGCCGCCGTGCTGTGAAGAGCAGATACGTATACAGGAGGATGCCGGTGGTCAGGCCGATCGTCACCTTGGCAGCGAACGGGGCGTCGGATGGCGAGATGTTCCCCTCGATCGTGCCCGCGATCACAAGCAGCGGCGCCAGGCCGATCAGCAGCGTGAACGCGCGCCTCGCGGCCAGCACCAGGGCCTCAGAACGCTTGCGGTTGCCGGGGGAGATCAGCGCCCAACCCATCATCAGGCCGCCCGCACCCTGGGCGATCACGATCGAGAGCTCCAGGATGCCGTGGCCGATGACGAAATCGAAAAGTCCGCCGCTGACGCCGTAGGCCTGGGTGAGCCCGAACAGCGCGCCGAGGCTGATGCCGTTGGTGATGAGGACGTAGATCACCGGGAGGCCGAAGATGACTCCAAACGCCATCGCGAGCATCGAGACGTAGATGTTGTTGAGCATGATCAGACCGGCCGCCTCGACCCGGGCCTCGGGCGGGATGTCGGTCCAGAGCTTGTGGTGGTGCACCTGGTCGATGAGTTGGGCCGGGGCGAGGCCGTAAGCCGTATCGGGGTAAGCAAGCACCACGAAATAGCTGATGATCGCGGGCACGAACAGGAGCGCCGCTGAAGCGACCAGGAACGGCCACGCCTCGCGGTATGTGCGCGGAAGGGTCTCCGCGAAGAAGGTTCGAAACCTGCGCCAAACATGGCCGCCGCGGCGATACACCACGCCATGGCCGCGGGCGACCAGACCATTGAGGTAGCGGTGCACCGGTTCGCCCGGCCAGTCCCTTTGGGCTCGGGCCAGGTCGGCCGTGGCTCGGCGGTAGAGGGCCGTCATGGTCAATACCTGCGCAGGGGCGAGGCTGTTGAGCTTGCCGGCGCCGGCGCGTGCGATCAGGTCCTCGAGGCGGTTCCAGTCGTCTCGGCGCCGCAAAACGAACTCATCAGCCCTCACTAGCACCCAAAATAACCCAATGGAGCAGCCGCTCTCCGACACTGACCTCGTCGTCTCCACGCCGGAGCGAGTCTCCTTCGACTACCAGGTGGCGGGGCTGGGCACTCGCGGCATCGCGCAGATCCTCGACCTCCTGATCGTCACCGGCCTCCTGATCGCCGTGTTCTTTTTGGCTTCAGGCGCGGCGGCATACACCCAATCGAGCACCATCGCCGTCCTGATCGAAGGGTTCGGCAGCTTCATCGTCGTGTTCGGGTATTTCTGGATCAGCGAGGCCCTCTTCTCTGGGCAGACACTAGGCAAGAGGGCGTTCCGGCTTCGAGTGGTGGGCGACCGCGGCGAGCCGATGACCTGGGTCCAGGCCGGCATCCGCAACGTGATCAGAATCGTCGACTTCCTGCCCTACGGGTATGGGGTGGGCGTGATCGTCTTGTTCGCCAACGGCCGCGGCAAGAGGCTCGGGGACCTGGCGGCCGGAACGATCGTGGTCAAGGATTCGGATTCGGTTGGGCTCTGGCAGCTCGCGCGCCCAGCATTTCGGATGCCGCCGCCGCCGCCGCCACCGCCGCCTCCTCCCGGGACTCCCCCTGGAGCTCCGAACCAGAATCCAGCGCTGCCGCCACCGCCGCCGCCACCGCCGCCGCCACCGCCGCCGGGGTACGTCTTCGCCGCGACTCCGTACGCACCCGCATCCCAGGGGGAGCTCATCCTCCGCCGTCTCGATCCCGATCTCCGGCGTTTCGTGAGCGCGTATGCGCGCCGCCGCCCGCAACTCCCTCTGGATATGCGCGTTCAGCTGGCCAGCACCGTCCAGGCCAGCCTTCGCACTGCTCTACCCGATGTGTTCGCGCAGCGCGGCCCGCTGGCGGCGCTCGACGAGCTCGCCAACCTGGAGAGTCAGTAAAGCCAGGTCCGGAGCTGCTCTTCGGTCACGTTCCCGCCCGTCAGCGGAACGGCGACCCGCTTGCCGGCCAGCGTGTCTCGTAACTTCGCAACGGCGGCGATGCCGGCAGCTCCCGCCGGTTCCACGACGAGGCCTTCGTCTCGATGCAGCCACCGCATCGCTTCGACCATCTCCGGATCGCTGACAAGCATCACCTCGTCCACGGCCGAGTGCATGATCTCGAGGGCTTCCGGCACCGGCACGCGCACCGCGATCCCGTCGGCGATAGTGTCGATCGCTTGTGTGCTCATAGGTTTACCGGCGCGCCACGACATGAACATCGAGGGTGCGCCAATCGGGCAGACGGCTATCACCGTTGTGGACGGTGAGAATCGTTTCAGCCACAAGCCCATCCCATTGATGAGCGAGCCGTTGCCGAGGGGGACGAGGCATGCGTCGAGTGGATCGTCCATGCGCCCGAGCTCGGCGGCGATCGTACCCGCCCCTTCGGCAATCGGACCGAGCAAGCCGTCCTCGACGTAGAAGGCCTGCGTTTCGGTGGCATGCCGCAACGCAGCGTCTTTGGCCTCGTCGAAGTCCTGACCCTCGAGAATCACGTTCGCTCCAAGGGCGCGCATGCGGTCGACCTTCAGCGAATTGGCGGTGGCCGCGGCGAAGACTGTCAGGCGCATTCCTCGCTTACGCGCGGCGTACGCCATTCCCTGGCCGAAGTTTCCCGCTGATGCGCACACGAATCCTGCGGGCTCGGGTTCGACGCGGTGAAGCAGGTAATCCGCGCCGCGGCCCTTGAAAGATCGGATGGGGTTCACGGTTTCGACTTTGAGAACCAGGGTCACCCCGAGGCGGCCGCTCAGTGGCTCGCTGACGTACTGGGGAGTGTCACGAAAGACCGGATCGATCACCTCGGCCGCCTCTGCCATGCGGTCGACTGAGATCGATGCGTCCACGCAGAGAGGATATGTCGCCTCGTTGAGCGGGGGCCGCCGAGTGTGCGCTCCGTTGGTTATCGCCATGCCCTGATACCTCGCAGACCGCACACTCGGCGTTAACTGGCGGCGACTTGGTCGTGGCTTCTATGCCTGGCACGAGATCGCCGACGCGCCGATGACGCGGCTGACCGCCGCAAAGCTCTGTCTGCCTGACGCGGCGGTCTTCACCGGACCCACCGCTGCCTGGCTTCACGTCGTATCGGTGGTCCGCCGCGCGCTGGCCTCTTCGACACTGCATAAGATGTCGCCGTGAACGCAGGCCTCGACCCGTCACTCTGGCACGAGTATTCGGGGCGTTGGATCCACGTTCCCCCTTGAAGCTGAGGCACCGCCCCGGGGGTAGTCAGGGCGGCGCCTTTCGTTTGCGAAGAGCCGGGTGTGGGGTCCCGGCGCTCTATTCAATAAAACGGCTGAGCCGGTAAAAAGCTACGTGTCCACTTGTAAAAACCCCAGCAACGGCGGAGAGTCAAACTGGAGAGTCTGATGCCGAAGCCGACTGTGACCTTCATGTGCTCGGAATGCGGGGGCGAGAGCCTCCGTTGGGCCGGGCAGTGCCCGCACTGCCACGCCTGGAACACGCTTCAGGAGTTCCAGGTCCGCAAAGCAGCGCCTGGGCGCGGCGGGCGCATACAAGGCGGCTTGGGTGGGCGCGGCCAGGCCGCTGAGCCACGTGGCAGCCGGCCCGTGCCGCTGAACGAGATCGAGTCCGAATCCGCCCCGCGGCGGCCCCTGGCCTGGGGCGAGTTGAATCGCGTGCTCGGGGGCGGGATCGTGCCCGGCAGCATCGTCCTCGTCGGTGGAGAGCCGGGCGTCGGCAAATCGACCCTGCTCATGCATGCCGCCCAGCAGATAGCCGCGAAGGGCGGGAAGGTCCTGTATGCATCGGGCGAGGAATCGCCCCAGCAGATCCGGATGCGCGCCTCGCGCCTCGGCACGTTGTCGGCGGGAATCCTGCTCCTGGCCGAGAACGATCTCGATGCCATCTGCGACGCGATCCGTACGGAGGCGCCGCAGCTGGTCATCGTCGACTCCATCCAGACCGTCACCGACGCCGGCTTCGAAGGTGGAGCCGGCAGCGTCACCCAGGTGCGCGAATCGGCGGCGCGCCTGATGCGGCTGGCCAAAGAGATCGGAGCGCCGATCTTCCTGGTCGGCCACGTGACCAAAGACGGCGCAATCGCCGGACCAAGGGTCCTCGAGCATATCGTTGACACCGTGCTGTATCTGGAAGGCGACCGGCGGCAGGAGCTGCGCATCCTGCGGGCGATGAAGAACCGCTTCGGCTCGGCCGAGGAGATCGGCGTCTTCGCGATGGGCGAAGCTGGACTCGAGGAGGTCCCCGACCCTTCGGCGGCTCTGCTCGCCAACGCCGTCGTCGCGTCACCGGGCACGGCGGTCGTGGTCGTGCTTGAAGGGACGCGTCCGCTGTTGATCGAGATTCAGAGCCTCGTCAACAAGGCCAACACCAATTACCCCCCGCGACGGATCGCCAGCGGCATGGACATCAACCGCTTGCACATGCTCATCGCGGTGCTCGAGAAGCGCGCATCGATCTCACTCGGATCGTCTGACATTTTCGTCAACGTGGCGGGCGGCATCCGCATCACGGAGCCGGCCGCCGACCTTGGTCTTGCCCTGTCCATCTACAGCAACACGAAAGACAGGTCCCTGCCGGACGGCCTGGTCGTAATCGGGGAGCTGGGATTGGCGGGCGAGGTGCGTCGCGTGGGCCAGCTGGAACGCCGCCTCCAGGAGGCGGCGCGTCACGGCCTGACGCGCGCTTTGATTCCGGCCGGCGCCAGAGCCGGCCGGCCGACAGGCCTCGAGGTCGTCGAGGTCCGGTCGTTGGCGGAGGCGATATCCGCCGCTTTTCTTCCACCTATCAGGTCCGGCGCATTCATAAAGGAGGCCGAGGCATCGGTCACCTGAGGAGGTAACCCGTGAAGCGTTCCGATACCCTCGCCCGTCGCATCGGAGTGGGGATCGGAGTCGTCGGTGGCTTTTTCCTTGGTTACGCGTTCGTCCGCCTGTCGGGGATCACTCACCAGGGTTGGGTGCTTATCAGCCTGACCACGCTGGAGGGTTTGATCTTCGCGTACCTGGGCACGCCGTACGTGCTCGGGGGCTGGCGAGGGTTCAACCAGCGCCTCGCGTCGACTCCGTTACCCGACCTGCTCAGCGGACTGCTGGGCATGATCGTCGGCCTCGTCATCGCCGTGCTCATCGGCGTGTTCGTCCGCGACCTGGTCGCGCCCTACGGCATCGGCCTGTCGTTCGTGCTCGCGTTGCTGTTGGCGCTGCTCGGTGCCTCGGTGGGCACAACGCGACGCGAAGAGCTGACCGCCCTTTTCTTCGGACGTACACGGGAGGAGAAGGGCCATCGCCTGGACGCTGTTCTCCTCGACACCTCGGTCATCATCGACGGACGAATCTTCGACATCGCCAAGACCGGCTACATCGACATGCCGCTCGTCGCGCTCAGCTCCGTCCTGCGCGAGCTCCAGTTCGTCGCTGACTCCGCCGATGCGACCCGCAGGCGCCGCGGCCGTCGCGGGCTCGACGTGCTCGGCGAGATGCAGAAGGATCCGTCCATCAACCTGCAGGTCGTGGAGGACGATGTCTCCCCGAATACCGAGATCGACACCCACCTCGTGCGCACTGCCAAGACCAGGGGGTGGGGAATCATGACGAACGACTTCAACCTAAACCGGATTGCGCGGCTCGAAGGCGTCACGGTCCTCAACTTGAATGAGCTGGCGCAGGCGATGCGGCCCATCGCGATCCCCGGCGAGGAGATCGTGGTCATGGTCGCGCGCGAGGGCAAGGAGCCCGGTCAGGGCGTGGGCAGCCTTGACGACGGTACGATGGTCGTCGTCCAGAACGGGCGGCGCCTGATGAACCAAACCATCACAGCAGTCGTGACGTCCGTGATCCAGACGTCGGCGGGGCGGATGATCTTCGCGGAGCCCGCCGGCCCGGATGGCCGGCGCAACAGCCGATCAAAACGGGACGAGGAAAGCTGAGCGTGGCCACTGTCGGTGCGATCGTCGCCGCCGCGGGGTCGGGCTCGCGCCTCGGCCGGGGCAGCAAGGCGCTCGTCCGCCTGAACGGCCGCACCACCCTCGCGCGTGTCTTAGAGCTCTTCCTGGCGCTGGACGAGGTGGACCGGATCGTGGTCGTGGGCCCGCCCGGCCGCCTCGAGAACGCGGAGCGCGAGGTCGCATCGCTCGCTCCCCGCAAGCCGGTCCTGGTCAAAGCCGGCGGAGGCAGCCGCCAGGAGTCGGTGCGCGCCGGCCTGGCGGCACTCGGCGAGTGCGATTTCGTCCTGGTCCATGACGCCGCGCGCCCGCTGGCGACCGCGACCCTGGTCCGGCGCGTCCTGGCGGCGGCGATGGAGTCCGGCGCAGCCTTCCCGGCCATCGCGCCCCGCGACGCGGTCAAGCGGGTGGAGGGCAACCGGCTCGTCGAGAGCCTCGACCGATCACGCATCGTGCTCGCGCAGACGCCGCAGGCCTTCGCGTACGAGCTGCTCGCGCGCGCCCATCGCGAGGCCGCCGACGCGGGCCTGGTCGGCGACGACGATGCGCAGCTCGTGGCCGCGACCGGTCACGAGGTCACGGTCATCCAGGGCGAGCCGGCGAACATCAAGCTCACCACGCCCGAGGATTTCGACGTGGTCGAGGCGCTGATCAAAGAGCAGGAAGCCGCCGCCACTTGAGGATCGGCGCGGGTTACGACATACATCCACTCAAGCCGGGTCGCAAGCTGATCATCGGCGGCGTCCGCATACCTCACGCGCTCGGACTTGACGGTCACTCGGACGCGGACGTGCTCACGCATGCGGTCATCGACGCGCTGCTGGGAGCAGCGGCGCTCGGCAACATCGGCGATCACTTTCCGGCCGACGACCCGAGGTATAAGGACGCCTCCAGCCTCGACATGCTGGCCACCGCCAGCGCGGCCTTGACGAAAGCGGGTTACCGCGTGGTCAACATCGACAGCACGGTGGTCGCCGAGGAGCCGCGGCTCCAGCCGCACCTGAGCGAGATGGAGGCCAACATCGCCACGCGGATCGGTGTCGACCGCGGCGCGGTGAGCGTCAAGGCGACATCGCCAGAAGGGCTGGGGGCGTTGGGGAATCGCGCCGGCATCGCGGCGCAAGCGGTGGCGTTGATCGACAAGTGACCCTGAAGCTCCACAACACGCTCACCGGGACCAAGGAAGTCTTCGAGCCCCTCGAGGCCGGACGCGTCGGCATGTACACGTGCGGCCCGACGGTGTGGCACTTCGCCCACATCGGCAACCTGCGCGCCTTCATGTTCTACGACCTGCTGCGGCGGCAGTTGCAGGCGAGCGGCTATCGCATCACGCACGTGATGAACCTGACCGATATCGACGACCGCATCCTCGATCAGGCGATGCATGCAGGGACGACGATCGCCGAGTACGTCAAGCCATTCGTCGAGGCCTTCTTCGAGGACATGAACGCGATGCGCGCCCAGCCGGCCGAGCAGTACCCGAGGGCGACCGAGCACATCCCGGAGATGGTGGCGATGATCACGACATTGCTCGAGCATGAGTTCGCATACGCCGCCGACGGGGACGTGTACTTTCGCATCGACAGCTTCCCGCGCTATGGCGCGCTGTCGCACCTCGACCGTTCGGGCTTGCGCGCAGGCGCGCGGGTGGCGCAGGGGGGGCGCGGGCGGAAGGGCTCCGCCCGGCCCGCGCATGGGGGGGAGTTGTCCCCCCGCATTCGACAAGACAAGTACGACAAAGAGTCAGTGAGCGATTTCGCGCTGTGGAAAAAGGCCCAACCCGGCGACGAGAAGCTGGGCGCGGCGTGGGATGCGCCCTTCGGACTCGGCCGCCCGGGCTGGCACATCGAATGCTCGGCGATGAGCAAGCGCTACCTCGGCGACACCTTCGACATCCACTGTGGCGGCATCGACCTGATGTTCCCCCACCACGAGAACGAGATCGCGCAGTCGGAGGCGGCGAACGGCAAAACGTTCGCGCGCGTCTGGCTGCATTCGGAGCACCTCGCCGAGGCGACCGGGGAGAAGATGTCGAAGAGCGCGGGTGGCTTTACCACCCTGCGCGACCTCGTCGAGGCCGGGCACGACCCGCTCGCGGTTCGCTTCTTTCTGATCGCAAACGCGCACTACCGTCAGCGCATCCGCCTGACCGCCGAGGCGCTGCATGCGTCGGCCGAGCAGGTGCGTCGACTGCGGGACTTTGCGGAGAGGGTGCGGACACCCTCCCGCGACCTCGCGACGGGGACCCCGGACGATGATGCCCTGATAAGTCGCGTCCATCAGGTTCGTGCCGCGTACCGGGCGGCGCTCGACGACGACCTCAACCTGCCCCAAGGCATAGGCGCGGTTTTCGAGCTCATCCGCGAGGCCAACGCAGCCCTCGACGAGATGAAGGTGGGGCCGGGCGGACGCGCCGCGCTGCTCGGGCTCCTTGACGAGGTCGACGGCCATCTCGACGTGATGGGTGGGGAAGAGCCGGGGCTCGCGGACGAGGTGGAGCGGCTGATCGCTGAGCGCGAGGCGGCGCGGGCCGCCAAGGACTTTGCGCGCGCGGATCGCATTCGCGAAGAGCTCAGGGAGCGGGGCATCGCGCTCGAGGATTCCCGCGACGGCGTCCGCCGGCGCCGGGTGACGCCAGCTTGAGAGGCCGCCAGAAGCGGTACGAGCGTCCCGCCCCTGCGCCTGCGGCGCTCATCCACGGCCGCAATGCGGTGCTCGAAGCCGCGCGCGCCGGGAAAGTGGTCAAGGTGTTTCAGGCGTCGGGTCTCGGCCACGATCCGCGTCTCGATGAGCTCGCCCGGCTCGCGCCCATCGAAGTCGTCCCGCCGGAGCGGCTCGACATCATCGCCTCCGGCGTGCATCAGGGGGTGGCGGCCGAGCTCAAGCCCAGGCGCCTGTGGACCCTGAAGGACCTTCTTGCCAGCAGCCCAACCCTGCTCGTGGCGCTCGACGGGATCATGGACCCGCAGAACCTTGGCGCGATCCTTCGCAGCGCGGAGGTGGCCGGCGCCGATGGCGCTATCCTGCCCGAGCATCGCAGCGCGCCGCTGTCGCCCGCGGCCGTCAAGGCGAGCTCGGGCGCCAGCGAGCTTCTCCGCATCGCGCAGGTTTCAGGCATCCCGTCGGCGATCGCAGAGGTGAAGCGCGCGGGGATCTGGTGCGCGGCCCTCGACGTGCGGGGCGACATGGCGCCCTGGGATTTCGACCTCGCCCAGCCCGTCTGCATCGTCGTCGGCAGCGAGGGCGAGGGCGTACACCGGCTCGTCAGGGAAAGGTGCGATGTGCGCCTGCGCCTGCCCGTCGCCGGTCACGTCTCCAGCTTCAACGCCTCGGCCGCGGCGGCGGCGCTGCTGTACGAGGTCATGCGCCAGAGGGGCGGTCGGAACAGTGCCTGACGCCACCGCAGAGCTCGAAAGGGCCGCCGCCGACATCCCGCTCAATCGCGACGCTCGCGACGTGCTGACACGCGCGACGGGGCTCGCGTCCGAACGGGGAGCTGCACAGGCGGGCCCGGTCGACGTTCTCAATGCGATCCTGTCCCTCCGCGGCAGCTCGGCCTTCGAGGCGATGAAGGCACTGGGCGCCGACCCGCAAGCCATCGCTTTGCAGGCGGCAGAAGGCACCGCGAACCTGCCTCTGCGCCAGCTCCTGGTCAACGCCAATCGCGAGGCACAGGTGCTCGGCCACTACCAGGTGGACTCGATCCACCTGCTT
>WNEZ01001543.1_pt1 | contig 29019 bp, 26 predicted proteins | sample 5400521 | NCBI WGS metagenome assembly WNEZ01 (sample SAMN13153339, study PRJNA577476) | soil metagenome | isolation source: 120 cm saprolite under Douglas fir tree site 2 hole 1 replicate 1 | place: USA:California | collected 2015-04-18
GCCAATGCGCCAAACCACATGCTCTGCGCCGCCAGGTAGAGCCAATCCAGCACAACCGCGCTGGCATGCGGCTGCGCTAGCTGCGCTGCATCACTCGTAAACGCGATAGTGAGCAAGATCACTCCCGCCAGGACGAGCCAAATGAGGGTGAGCCAGGTCCCGGTCTCCCTGGTACCCGCGAGGGGCAGCACTACATTTTTCAGCACATCCTGGGATGTAGCCAGAGGTGCAGGGGGCGAAACGTTATCTGCTCCCCTGGTACCCGCAAGGGGCACCACTACATCATTGCGTTGAGACTCGTCAGGAAATGTAGTGGTGCCCCTTGCGGGTACCAGGGGGGCGGAGGTCTGCTGGGCAACTTCCCGGCGTAATCGACTGAAACTGCTGCTTGATCGCTTTGTTGATGTGATAGGCCTTGTGCTGCTCTCCTGCTGGCGCGTTGTCCACCGGAGCAGTCCGAGTGCAACGACGATGAGGGTGAGACGCACCAGCCAGAGGTGACCATAGTTGGTCTCAAAGGCCAGTTGGCGTAACGCTACCAGGTTAATGCCACCGCCCCCTAACCACTGTGTCAGTTGTGCAGCGCGGAGAATGAGTGTGATGATTTCTCCGACGAGTAGCGCACTCAGCGAGAGCCACTGTAAAGGTATCGATTGTTTCCTGGCCTGGGCGAGCAAGTCCGAAAATGTCGTAGGAACCCTGCCTGGGGTGCAGGTATCCCGATTTATCGAGGAACTGCCCCTTGCGGGTACCAGAGGGGGTGCTGCATCCGTAGGAAATGTAGTGGTGCCCCTTGCGGGTACCAGGGGAGCGGGGACCCTCGCGGCCCTGGTGCCCCTTGCGGGTACCAGGGGAGCGGGGACCCTCGCGGCCTCCCACTGCGAGGTCCCCGTTTCTGTCGTCCCCTCTTGCTGACCGGCAGGACGAGCCAGTACAAGTCCCTCCATGACGAGTATGCCCACCCAGAATGTGAGTGCCAGCATGACAAGCCAGTCCCAGGCAACACTCAATACACCGAAGAGATCAAGCTGTGGGAGAATATTGCTGGTGCTTGGCCCCAGGATCGTCTCCCCCGGGAGTCCCACACTGGATTGCCCAACGTTAAAGCCAATCACTCCATGAGTAGTATGTCCATCTTCGTCGGATAGAGCCGTCCAACGTACCGTGTAGCCGCCCTGGGGCAACGAACCAGGCGTGGCCAGAGGAGTGTCTAGTTCTCGCGGGTCGGTCCTGGAGATGCTGCTTGGTGCCGCGTCTACCACGTGGCCATCAGGTGCAAAGACATGTGCAACGCTGCCGGGACCGATAGCCTCATTGAAGAATATGCGCACTACCGCCGGTGCGCTGCTGACAGTCGAGCCATCTACCGGGTCAGAACCAATCACGAAGGCATGCGCAAGTGCAACCGGTGTTCGCGATGCCGTGGGCCACCAGGCGTATACAAGCAACATGCTCAAGCTCAACATGAAGATGAGCAGGAGTGTAAGATATCTTCGCTGACGCACGTTCTTCCTCTATATCTACCGTAGGTCCCCGATTTATCGTGGGACCCCGATTTATCGTGGGTGTGCCTCACCTGAGATTGTACAACCGTTGCTCAATGCCCGCAAATATTTGTCCATGTCGTACGCAGGTCAATCGCACGAAATCCCTTGACAATACCCCCCTGGGGTATTATACTATCCAATATACCCCCACAGGGTATATTGACAGGCTACTGCTCGATGATATGAAGGAAGCTAAAACCATGACAACATCCGGCGACGAGAAAAAGAAGATCCTCACACGCCTACGCAGGATCGAGGGACAAACCCGTGGCATTCAGCGCATGGTGGAAGAAGACAAGTACTGTGTAGATATAATGACGCAGATCGCAGGCGTGCAATCGGCACTGGAGCAGGTGTCCCTGCTGCTGATGGAAAATCATCTCTTGCACTGTGTCACAGAGGCCATCCAAGAAGGCAAAGGCGAAGAGAAAATCACTGAGATCATGGATGTGATCAAGCATCATTCGCGGGCTTAATGGCCAGTGAAAGTGGCAAACAATTCTCATATAGAGAAAGGAAACACCAATGTTTATCATCACAGCAATCGGTCAAGCGCTCTTTACGGCGTTTAGCATGTTGTGGGAAATCCTGTGGCCGTTAATTCTTGGATTTACGCTCTCAGGGATCGTCCAGGCCGTGGTATCCCACCAATCGATGGCAAAGGCACTTGGGGGCGACTCTCCCAAGAACCTCACACTGGCAACCCTGTTTGGTATTGCCTCAAGCTCCTGCTCGTATGCGGCGGTGGCGCTGGCTCGCTCTATCTTTCAAAAAGGGGCAAGTTTTACCTCGGCAATGGTCTTTGAACTGGCTTCAACCAACCTGGTGATTGAGCTTGGCATTATTCTCATCGTCCTGATGGGGTGGCAATTTACCGCAGCAGAGTTTGTTGGTGGCATTCTGATGGTGATCTTCATCGCGCTCATCTTTCGTCTCACCCTGACGCCTCGACTAGTCCAGATGGCAAAAAGGCAAGCAGAGAAAGGGCTGATTGGCAGAATGGAAGGTCATGCCGCCATGGACATGAGTGTCTCCGGTGGCTCATTTTTTCAAAAACTCTTCAGTGGCAAAGGAGTGACAGCCGTCAGTCACTACTTTGTGATGGATTGGGCCTCGGTGTGGGTCGATATTGTCCTTGGTCTGCTCATTGCCGGTGCGTTAGCCGCCTGGGTGCCTGACTCCTTCTGGCAAGCTTTTTTCCTCTCCAACAACCCAACCCTTGCCAAGATTGAAGGGCCACTGGTTGGGCCACTGGTTGCGATGGTCAGTTTCGTCTGCTCCGTCGGCAATGTACCACTTGCAGCCGTCTTATGGCGAGGCGGAATTAGCTTTGGTGGTGTCGTCAGCTTCATCTTTGCCGATCTGATTATTCTTCCCATTCTGGACATTTATCGCAAATACTACGGTTGGAAAGTGATGGGCTATATTCTGGTGACCTTTTACATCACGATGGCAGCAGCAGGATACGTTGTCGAGTTCCTGTTTGAGGCACTTGGGATTATTCCACAGAATAGGAACATTGTCTCCATTACCCAGGGCATCCAGTGGAACTATACAACCGTGCTCAATATCATTTTTCTCGTGCTGGCAGCACTGCTTGTGATCCGGTTTATCCGAACGGGTGGCTTGCCCATGCTCAAGATGATGGGTACCCCGGAGCATGACATGTCCCATCATGAGCAGGCAAAATCGGCTCTGGATGGGTAAAAAGCCGATCTTCTATGCTTCTTCTTTGACAAGCGCTTCTTCGTCCATGGTTTCTACGATGGTTTCTTCAACCGTCCTGCCATCGGGCAGAGGGGTAATAGTGCGCACCCGTCGTACCCGTCTGAAACCACCTGTCTCCAGCAAGCGTCGTCTGTAGAGACGCACACTGATAACAATGCCTACACCGATGAACAGGCTCACAAGTATCAGCGTCAAGACAAATGCTTCCATAGCAACACCTTCCTTGTCGAGGTTGTTTTTACTCTCGGGTGATCACGTCTGTCATCCAGGCAGTCTTTTCCCCCTCTTTGCATACCTCCTCAGGGTAGTGAAAAAGTTCCGACACTCATATCAGATAGCGTTCTCGAAAATCTACGAAGATACCCTGTGCAAATGCTTGGAGGTTGGGGCTCTCTCCAGCACCAGCTCCGAAGGGACGACTCTCGCTTATACTGTGATTGGACCCTGCTTGTATGGGCGACGGCGATACCAGATGCGGGAAGTCAGCAGATACCAGAGTGCCGCAAAGAAGATCGCTCCAATGAGCGCCTTGAAGAGCGGTATCCCGTAGAGGACAAGATCACCAGGAATGATGAGGGTTACCACACTCGTGACGATCCATATCCCTACCAGTGCTGCAACGATCGCGCCAATGATGCTCAAGGGGGATCGCCAGCCCACAATGAACTCTGTCACAAGACTGACAACTACTGCGACAAGCAAGTACATAACCTGGCTCAGATAAAGAACCAGATGAATGTTCCCCAGATTGATCGTGAGGAGTGGAACCTCACCCAGGACACTGAACATAAAACTCTCCTTCTTGTTCCTATGTCTGTCTCTTCCGGTCGAAAAGGCACACTGTTTCGGTACAAACCGAATTCACTCTCATTTTGAACACGAAAAGAACAAGCAGAACGTTTCAGACATGCTTTCACATCTTCCTCTTTTGCGCGTATCTCGGTCTTAGGTCAATAGCAACGGATTGTCACCAGATTAAGACTGCAACAAGTTTTAGTAGTGCAATCCGTGTTGGGCTATCGTAATTTGTTGATACACCTGGCTATTGGTATAATAAAACCTATAAACTACCCGCAAAAGAGAAGAATTAATGAGAAAAGACAACTGGTTAAAATCCTGGCCGCGCTTTCTCCTCTGGTCACACGTGATTGGCGTAATCGGGTTTTATCTTGTAATATGGCTGCGTACCACACCGAGGAAAGAAGATCGCGTTAAGAAGCTGCCACCCAAACCTGACAACTCTCAACCGTCCATAAAAGGCCCTCCGGTCTCAGTTATTGTGCCCGCACGTAATGAGGAACGCAATATTCGCCCTTGTGTCGAATCATTGTTGGAACAGGATTATGACCATTACGAGGTGATCGTAGTTGACGATGGTTCAACCGATGGTACGCCTCGTATCCTCGATGAACTGATTGCATCTCACCCCCATAGTGATCGCTTATTTGTGTTGCGCCTGCGCGACGCCTTACCGGAAGGCTGGGCCGGTAAGCCCCACGCTATCCATATGGGCACGCAAGAGGCGCATGGTGAGTGGTTCCTTTTTACCGATGCCGATACCTGGCATGCACCTAACGCCTTACGTTCCTCGCTCACCCAGGCTATCGAGGAGCAGGCCGACCTGTTTACGCTTGGCTCGACGCAAGAATTGCCCACATTCTGGAACAGGGTCTTGATGCCGATGGCTTTCCTGGGCATTAGTATGCTCTATCCGCCCAAATTGGTCAACGACCCGCTGAGCAAAGTAGCTATCGCCAACGGGCAGTATATCCTCATCCGGCGCCAGGTTTACGAGACATTAGGCGGCTATGCGCGACCAGAATTAAAGGATACACTGCTTGATGACCGTGACTTGGCACGTGTTGTAAAAAAGCAAGGGTATAAACTGCATTTCGTCGATGGGCGCGGCCTGGTTTCAGTACACATGTATCACAGCCTGGGAGAAATCTGGCGTGGCTGGCGCAAGAATGCCTACCTGGGTAATCGTGGTGGGATCGGCTTTTTTGCCCTCCAACTAATCGGGCTGCCTATGATCACCATTCTGCCATTTCTCCTTCCACTGCTCGCACGTCTAACAAGAACACGGCATAAAGGTGGTATTGGCCAGACTGAAGCGCTAGCCGCAACCGCCCTTGAATTAACGCCGTTGCTGACCTATCGTATCTGGCTCAACAAACAACTGCGTGTGCCGTGGTATTATTCGTTATTGCATCCTTTAGCTGGAGTTATCTTTGAAGGAATACTGGCTCAGTCTTCTTGGAGGGTCCTGACAGGCTCTGGAGTGGATTGGCGCGGTAGGCAATACTACAACGAGAGAAACAGAGTTCCTCAGCAGCACTGAAGGGGGATCTGAGATGAGTTTCTTAGACGCGAGGTTTGCAGCCTATCTGGTCGTAGCAGCGCTGCTGATTGTGACGCCCGGACCGGATACGGCTCTGGTAACACGCAATGCGCTCCTCGCCGGAAGGCGTGCGGCCTCTTTCACAACCCTTGGCATCGGAGCAGGAAGCATCATCTGGGCACTTGCATCGGTGCTCGGCATCGCTGCTCTCCTGGAGGGGTCTGTGGTCGCCTTCACCGTCTTTAAGTTCATCGGGGCGGCATACCTGGGGTATCTTGGCCTGCGAAGCCTGATCGCCAGCTTCTGGGGGAACAAGCAAGCCGCTGGCACGACACCTGCTCCGCAGCCGATGCAACTCGGTGAACGGGTAGCCTTCAAGCAGGGACTCCTGAACAATCTGTTAAATCCGAAGGCTGGCGCGATCTTTGCCACAGCTTTGCCACAATTTATCAATCCAGGCGATACTCCATTGCGGCTGGTGCTGATGATGCTCGCCTATGAGGCGATCCTTCTGAGCTGGCTCAACCTCTACGGTTATCTGGTCAGTCGGGCTGGGCAAAGCCGTTTTGGTACCCGCGTACGTAAAATCCTGCAAGGCCTAACAGGCATTGTGTTAATCGCGCTTGGTGTGCGGCTAGCATTCGAGCGCCAGTGAGGAGGAATCCCCTGTCTCCGTACGTGCTCAAGCACCTGGATATGGCATTGAATTCCTCATGCTCTCCTCTATCATTGTCTAATTGCCGGGCTCAATTGCGGACTCATTCGAGCAACTGCCGCAGCTCCTCGGTCAGTTGCTGGACCAGTTCCGGTCTGCCATGAAACTGAGCCGGAGTATTCTGAAAAAGGGCGATGCGCCATTGGCCATCATGCTTCGCGGCCACGAGAGTCTGAACCGCGTTGACTGCGGGCTCGATGTCCGACTGCCCTGGCGGCACCATACCAGCCACCGCACGAAGGACGGCAACATCGGGAGCAAGAAAGCGCACGCTTCTGACTTTCGCCACGTAGGCGGCCGTCGGGTGATTGGCAAAGATCTGCCCAAGCGTCGAAGCAATCTCCGCTGGCCCATCGAGCATACTTCCATCGAATCCGACGGCACTTCCGTCGTTAGTGACCTTTCATATCAAATCCTGTGGTATACTCATGTTATGAAAAAGCCAATCACCGTCAAAGCTCATTTGAGCATCGAAACCATCGAGACGCGTTACCGCAAGGCCAAAGATCCAGTGGAGCGAAGCCACTGGCAAATCATCTGGCTGCTCGCCCAGGGCAAGACGACTAAAGAGATCGCTCTCGTCACCGGGTACTGCCCGACGTGGATTCGCGCCCTGGCCCATCGCTACAATGACGCGGGTCCCCAAGGCCCCTGCTTCCGCCGCCATGGCAATCCTGGCGGCACCTGCATCCTCTCGCCAGAGCAGCAAGCGCAGCTCCAACAAGCTCTCGAGGAGCCTCCAGCGGATGGTGGCCTGTGGACTGGCTGGCATCCGTCGCCCGCTGGATCGAGAGCCACACGGGACGCAAGGTGCATGCGCAGCGCGGCTGGGAGTATCTCAAGCGTCTGAACTATAGCAAGCGCGTGCTGCGGCCACGTCACGCCAAAGCCGATCCTGCTGCCCAAGAAGCATTTAAAAAACTCCCGGAGCAGGTGAACGCGGTGCAGCAAGCGTTTCCCCAGGCCACGGTCGAGCTGTGGACGACCGATCAGCATCGCGTTGGGCTCAAACCAATCCTGCGCCGGGTCTGGGCGCGCAAAGGGTCCCGACCGCGTGTCACCGTCCAGCAGCGCTTCCAATGGCTCTACGTCTACAGTTTTGTGCAGCCGGCTACCGGACAGACGGAGTGGTTGCTCAGGCCTCCGGTGCGGGCGGATGTGTTCACGCTTGCGCTGGCGCAGTTCGCCCAGGCCGTCGGCGCAGGCCCAACGAAGCGGATCCTGCTGGTCCTTGATCAAGCCGGCTGGCATACCAGCAAAGAACTCGTGGTGCCCGAAGGCATCCATCTGCTCTTCTTGCCGCCCTATTCGCCCGAACTGCAGCCCTGTGAGCGCTTGTGGCCGCTCTCCAACGAGGGGGTCGCCAATCAGTCGTTCCGCACCCTCGATGAGCTCGAGGCCGCACAGATCCAGCGCTGTGTCGTACTGCAGAACCAGCCGGAGATCATCCGCTCGTACACCCACTTTCATTGGTGGCCTCCTTCCCACTCAAAACATCAGTGACCTACCGGATTTGATATCACATAACCTTGCTGCTCTTGTCCGCGCGTGGCAAACAGAACTGAGCAGTCACACGAGTGGTAGTGGTGGCATAGCCGCGCTCATGGCGTGTCTCCGATGAACTGCCGGATGGCACGAGCCAGTTCGCCAGGTTGGTCTTCAGGGATCAGGGTGTAGCTGTCGGCGATCTCGATCAACCGCCCCTGTGGGAGCAGCTCGACAAACCGCCGCCCGTGCTCGGGAGGCATGACGCGGTCTTCCGCCGCCCAGACCACGAGCGCCGGACGGTCAAAGCAGCGGAGGCGCTCAGCCGCAGCGAGCATGTCCCCGTGGTCGAGGGTATGCACGAACTTGCTGAGATCGCGGCGGACCCCCGCTGGGTCTGCAAGGGACGCAACCAGACGTCGAAAATCTCGTGGGGAATCGGTCGCTTCGCCATCCACCCGAAGGTGAACGGCAGGCGACGCAGTGCGTGCACGCGCAGGGTTTGTGCCAGGAGGAAGGTTCCGCCCGGCATCTTGATGCCGACCTCTGCGGTCCGTCCGGGCAGACCGGGCGGGAAGTTCTCGAAGGCTTCGCAGGGAGTGAGCACCAGTCGCGCGATGCGCTCAGGATAGCAGCCAGCGGTGAGCTGAAAAATTCCCGAGTCGTTTCCCACCAGGGTCACGTCGCGCAGATCCAAGGCTGCCAGAAACTCGGCCTGAAGCTTGGCGATGCCGTGTGGTGAGAGATCAGCGTCCTCTCGCATAGGCCGTCGGTGGCTGCCCAGGGGCATCGTCGGTACCACACAGCGGTGGTCGGCGCGCAGCTCGCGCACGACGTAGCGCCACACCGAGCCGTCCATGGCCAGTCCGTGCAGCAGGACAACCACAGGGCCGCTGCCGCCTGTATCCTCATATTCGATGATCCCCGCCGACACTTCGATCTCTTGCATATTTCTCCTCCTTTGGAACGCTGACTCACGCGGTAGAACTGGTCAACCAACGAGAGTATCCGATGCGCGCCACGAAGCCGCCGCTGGCAACAACGCTGCTCACGCATCCTCACGTGTCACTATCCCACCGTCATAAGCTAGATTGGCTCGTCCAGATACCGCGTCATCGTCTATCTGTCGAGATCCACCTTCAGCGGATTCTCTGTTTCAGAACATAACGCAGCAACAAACCCCTATCCATAGGGATTACACTGGATATTTGATGGGGTGAACACCTGATATTGTCGACTTTTTGCAACAGCTCTGAGACAGACAGTAGATACTCTTGATATATCTATTGTCTGTGGAGTATAATTCTTCTATGAAGTATGAACTGAAAACCAACAACAATGTAGCCTATATCTGCCATTATCACGTGGTGTTCTGCCCCAAGTACCGGCGTAAGGTGCTTGTACCGCCCGTAGATGAGCGATTGAAAACTATTATCCTGGAAACCATTGAGAAGTGGGGGCAAGAGTTCATCGAATTGGAAGTTATGCCCGATCACGTCCATCTGCTGGTAGGATGTGATCCCCAATTCGGCATTCATCGACTGGTGAAGTACATTAAGGGAACCAGTAGCCGCTATTTGCGTCAAGAGTTCCCACAACTCAAGCGCAAGTTGCCGAGCTTGTGGACGAATAGCTATTTTATAGCAACGGTGGGAGGTGTCACATTGGAAATGCTGAAACGCTATGTAGAAGGACAAAAAGGCCGATGAGAAAAGCGTACAAATTTCGGCTCTATCCTACCAAGAAACAAGAGCACAAGCTGTTCTGGACGCTCACACGGTGTCGGGAACTGTATAATGCCGCGCTTGCTGAACGCAAGGAAGCCTATCGCATGGCTGGCAAGTCCATTTCCTACTACGAACAGAAGCGTGACCTGGTGGAGATCAAAACAGAGATCAGAAAAGAGTACCAGGATATCCATAGTCAGGTGCTACAGGATGTGCTTTTGCGATTGAAACGCGCCTTCGATAACTTCTTCCGCCGTGTTGCCAATGGTGAAGAACCTGGCTATCCTAGGTTTCAGGGACGCAACCGCTACAACTCGTTCACCTATCCACAAGGCGGCTACAGCCTCACGCATGATCGCCGTCTGTGCCTCTCAAAAATCGGTTCCATCAAGATCACGCTGCATCGTCCCATCGAAGGCGCGATCAAAACCTGTACGATTAAGTATGAAGCGGGGCAGTGGTATGCAGTGGTCAGTTGTGAGGTAAAGCCGCCTGAACCCTTGCCAGGGGTCGAGAGTGAAGTGGGCATTGATCTAGGCGTCACCCATTTTGCGGCGCTTTCTGATGGGACGTTCATTGAGTCACCGCGCTACTACCGCAAGGCGCAAAAGAAGCTAGAAAAGTTACAGCAAGCCTTATCCAGAAAGAAACGGGGTTCGCATCGACGGGAAAAGGCTCGCAAAGCCGTAGCAAAGGCCCATCGCAAGATAGCCAACCAACGGCGGGACTTTCACCATAAGCAGGCCAAGCAACTTGTCAAGCAGCATCAAACCATTGTCTTTGAAGAGCTTGAGATCACCAACATCAGCAAACGTGCCAAGCCAAAACAGGATGAAGAGACAGGCCAGTATCTTCCCAATGGCGCGGCGGCAAAGTCAGGACTCAACAAGAGCATTCTTGATGCTGGCTGGGGACAATTCCAACAGATCGTTTCGCACAAGGCAGCATGCGCCGGTCGAGATGTTCTGAAAGTGAACCCCCACTCCACCTCGCAAGTCTGCTCGCAATGTGGCACGGTGCGCAAGAAAACCCTAGACGAACGGTGGCATTCCTGTGAATGCGGCTGTGAACTGGATAGGGATACGAACGCGGCTATCAACATCCTTCGGCTTGGAAGAAGCCACGCGGGGCAACCTGCGTAGAAGCCACGCTCTTCTAGGGCTGGGGTACTTCACGAGGAAAGAGCAGCAGACCGGCCCAGGATACGAGCCAGCACCTGCTCCAGCGTCGCCTGAGGAGTGGTCGTCATGGTACTGCTGCGCCAGGCCACAAAACCATCAGGCCGGATCAGCACCGCTCCATCAGACGACACGCCCATCCTGGCGGGCCAGCCGTGTTCCAGATCGATGAGGTCAGCATCTGGCCCGATACGGTAGGCCGCCAGCGCGATCCCCAGGTCATCGGCTACCGCAGCTGCCGCCTCGCACCAGGCAGCTCCATCGTTGCCGCTGAGCAAGACGAAGCGGCCATCGAGCAGGTCCAGCGTGGAGATGCGTTGCCCCTGCCGCTCAAGCCACAGATGCGGCACACGCGTGCCGGGAAGGCCAGTCAGTTCCTGGCGATCCAGCAGCTCTATCCCATCCTGCGACGGTGAGGCAGCGTCTTCTGAGAGAATCGCCTGGGAGCGATAGCGGTAGCCAACAATGGGATAAAAGAATGGGAGGTCTTTCTCCTCAGGAAGCAGTTCCTCGTGGGTACCCTTCGGCAGCCAGGCCGCGCCCGGTCCCGTGAGCGACTGCTCGGCCGCAAACCATCCGACGGGATGCCGCTCCGCCTGGTAGGTTGCCAGAAGCTCGTGAGCAGCCTGTCCCTTTAGTACGGCGGCCAGTTTCCACGCCAGGTTCTGCGCACTCTGAATCGCCGTGTTGGCGCCAAGCCCCTTGTAGGCAGGCATGGTATGAGCCGCATCACCGACCAGGAATACACGCCCCTGCTGGAACTGATCAGCAACGCTCTCAGCGGGCTGCCAGTGCGCGATGTCCACGATCTCGATGGCGAGATCCGGTTTCCCAATCGCCTTCTGGAGCAGATCCTTCCAGCGTTCGGCGGTGAAATCCTCAAAGGATTCTCTTTGCGCGGGCCGGTCCGTAATCATAAACACCCCGAGATCCTCACTGGCTACTATGAAGATGCCCTGCACATCTGCGTTCTTGATCACAAACGCGTCAGCTTCGTGCCCTGCGATGAACTCCTTCCAGGGAGATCGAAAGTAGACAAAGCTAACGTACTCAGGAAGCACCCCAAACCCTTTCGACGATATGCCGAGCGTCTGACGAATCCTGCTATGAGCACCATCGGCAGCGATCAGGTAATCGGAGCGAACGACATACGATCTTCCGGTGACGTGTTCCTTGAGAGTGGCGATCACTCCCTGCTCATTTTGTGTAAAGGAGACGAGTTCTGTGCTGTAACGCACATCGCCGCCGCGTTGCCGAATCGTAGCAAGCAGGATCGGTTCGAGCCGACTCTGCGGACAATACCAACCGAATGGGTCCGGGCTGATTGCTTCTGAGTGTTCCGCCAGTGCGGTAGGATCGAGTATATTCTCTTGTTTGCTTGAGGCAAGGCTTTCCTTGAAGATCACCTGTGAGAGTCTTGTTCCAGCCGCGCGAACCTCTGCTGTCAATCCCAGCCCGCGTAAAACTTCCAACGTGCGGAAATTTAGGTTGCGCGCGCGCGGATAGATCGATATGCCGCTGCGCCGCTCGATTAACAGCGGGTGAATCCCCTGTTGGAGCAGCAGGAGAGACAAGGATAAGCCTGCATCACCAGCGCCAACAATTAAAACTGGGACATGTTCCTGAGTCATATGATGTTCCTTTCTGTGTCATGTTCCGCTTGTCATCTTCACTATTCGTTGAGACATCCTGTCGTATCTATGAGCAATCCTGTTGTACCTACTCATTGCTCTTGAGCGTTTCGCGAAGCTGCATCCACGCCACCTTCTTCGGGTTTCCTTTGCCTTGCAATTCCCTGGAGGGCGGCATCGACGAGCCGTTCGGGCAGGTCTGACGCGAGAGATGTGCTACTCGCGTCGAAAAACAGGTGATACCATACGGGACCGGCGAGAAGACCAATGATGTCGTTCGCGTCAAGATCCTGCCGGACTTCTCCCTGCGCTTGCGCCCGCTGAATCACATGCGTAAACTGCTGGAAGCGAGGCGCGATGACCTGGTCATAGAATGCCTGGTAGACTTCAGGATGAGTCGTCATCACCCCGAGCAGCTTGACCACTAATCCCCTCGCATAAGGCATGCTCCAGGTCTGGAACGCATTTCTGAACATGACGATGAGATCCTCGCGCAAAGATCCGGTGTCAATCACCGGATCTTTCGTCTGCTGCAAGCTCTTGATGGCATCGATAACAAGTGCTTCTTTTGAAGTCCACCAGCGGTAGATCGTCTTCTTGCCCACGCCAGCTCGAGCAGCAATCGCTTCGATACTCATTGCGTCAAATCCTTCTGTTGACAGTAAGGTGAGCGTTGCATCGAGAATTGCCTGCTGCGATTGTACACTGCGTGGACGCCCCCCTTTAGACCCTCCTAACTCCTCCTTGGTCGTCACTGTGATTGTCCCTCTCCCTTCCAGTAAGGTTTCGATACCGTATCGTTTCCATTGCTAAAGAAAATATACCACGAAGAGGAGAAAGAGTCAAGGGGGGTTTGAGGCATGAAGTTCGGTGAACGGCTCAATTAGAACCTGCTCACGCGAAACGCTTGCAACCCACACACATTCCTGGTATGCTTATACGTAGCAGCATCATCGTCATAGCAGATTCTCAAGATCGTACACATGCTCGGAGGCAAGCAAGAGCCTATGAATAATCCTCTCTATGCAACCGCAGAAGAAGCGACCGCGCCTAGCGCGGCGGGTGACCAGGAAGCGCTTGAACACCCTGTCGACGAAGAAAGTCACATCCACCTACCAAACCCAAGCTTCTGGCCCATTCTTCTAAGTTTGGCCATCGCTGTTGCACTAGGTGGAGTACTCTTCATCTCCAGTGCTCCTTGGATATCTGCTATTGCACTCATTTTCGTGCTCATCGCCATCATGGGTTGGGCATTAGAAGATCCCATGGCCCCCCCCAAGGAAAAAGGCGGGCCAACACACATGGTAATGTCCTATGCGCAAGCCATGGAGACAGGCAGGCCAACCCCCCTTGCAGAAGAAGTTCTGCAAAGTGCCGAAGAGGTCGCAGAGCGTGTCGTCACGGTCAGCAGCACCGAGTGGAGCGCACACCCCGTCCACATAGAGATTGAACGCGAAGGCGTCATACTGGCACTGTATGGCAAGGTCGAGTTAGAGGCGCAACGCAAAACGCTCGAAGAAGAATTGTTGAAACTCCCAGGCGTCATCGACGTCAGAAACTTCCTTGTCGCCGAAGACGAAATTCTCAACGCCGTCAATGCCCGCATCGAGAACTTACGAGCCGCCGGCAAACTCGAAGGCGCAAAGAACATCTCAGCTCTCGTCGAAAACTACATCGTCAACCTCTATGGTGAAGTCCCGACAAACGAGATGAAGTACCGACTCGAGCGCGAGCTTGTCAGCATCCCTGGTGTCCGTGTCGTCGTCAACCGCATCAACCTCGGCGACATCCCCGGTGAACTGGGCAGGACCCGCAACAGAGTCGGCCCCGGCTGATTTGAGCCTATGCACAAGTCAAGAGAAAAATCTGGTAGAGGCGAGCCTCTACCAGATTTTTCTCTTGACTTACCCTCTATCTTTTCCGCAAGAACGCCGGGATATCGATCGCATCGCCAGAAGGGGCATTCCGACTTCCACGCTGGAGATCAAGCACCTTCGGATCGGGTCGACGAACAGGCCTCTGCGGCCTCTGCTCGCTCGGAGTAACCGGGCGCTGTGCCGGTTGCGCCTCCGGCTCCGGCGCAGGCAATTGCTCACGCCTTCCTCGATTCCCTTGCGCATTGGCAGCCTCACTTCCCCCGTCGTACTCATCCTCAAGCACATCTTGCGCCACCGGCTGCACCACTCGCCGTTGCAACTCCTCCATCGGAGCGGCCATCACCTGCCGGCGCATGACCGGCTCCGGCTGCGCAGGCGCTCGTACCGGCCCCGTCGGATGATTCGAAACATTCATCGGCGGCGGAGTCACAGGCAGTGAACCATACCCCTGATGTGACCCCTGATGACTAACTGGCTGCGGCTGACGCACCGGCGCGCTGCCATTGCCAGCACCACCCATAGACGACGAAGACGCAGGATAAAACATACTCCGATTGTACTCCTGGCGCCCCTGGCTCTGCTGCATCGACGGCATGCGCGTTTGCCCTTGCATATCAAAACCCGTAGCAATCACCGTAATCTTGACCATCCCATCGAAGAGGGCATCCTGAACCGCACCAAAAATGATATTCGCCTCAGGGTGAGCCGCCTTGCTGATAATATCGGCCGCCTCATTGACCTCGTACAACGTCAGGTCCAGGCCGCCTGTAATATTGAATAGCACCCCATGTGCACCACTGATATCGATGTCAAGTAACGGGCTGTTAATCGCCAGATGCGCCGCATCCACTGCACGGTTATCGCCACTCGCCTCACCAATCGCCATCAATGCCGAGCCCGCCGCCGACATAATCGTCTTCACATCCGCAAAGTCCAGGTTGATCAGTCCAGGCACCGTTATCAGATCACTAATGCCCTGAATGCCCTGGCGCAGCACATCATCAGCCAGGCGGAAAGCCTCTGAAAGTGGCATCTTCTTGTCAGCAACCTGCAGCAGGCGATCATTAGGCACAGTAATCAGCGTATCCACATGCTGCCTCAGGTTGGCAATACCTTCCTCGGCCGCCAGGCGGCGCTTGTTGCCCTCGAAAGTGAAAGGCTTGGTCACCACACCAACCGTCAGCGCCCCGAGTTCATGAGCAATCTGCGCCACAATCGGGCTGGCTCCTGTGCCCGTACCACCACCCATACCGGCCGTGATAAAGACCATGTCGGAGCCTTTGAGCACCTCGTACATCTCCTCCGCACTCTCTTCCGCAGCCTTGGCCCCAATACTCGGATTGCCACCCGCACCCAGGCCACGAGTTAGCTTATCACCGATGCGGATACTATGAGGTGCCTCCGTCATCAATAGCGCCTGAGCATCGGTGTTGACCGCGACAAACTCAATACCCATCATATTGGCTTGAATCATGCGGTTCACCGCATTGCTCCCCCCGCCTCCAACTCCTATGACACGGATTTGGGCGAAACCCTCAACTGAATGTTGTCCCAATAATACCATTTCGTGGCCCCCTTCTTAAGGAATAAACGCACGCAACCAGCGGCCTAGACGAGCAATCAGACTCATTGACCCACGATCCCTTTGCTCCTCCTCGTCAATTAGGAGCGAGGTATGGCGTAATCCCCACATCAACAAACCAACCGCCGTCGCGTAAGCCGGGCGACTGATCGAATCGGCCAGGCCATACAACCCCAACGGTGACGCGATACGTGCCGGTAGATCGAGCGTCTGCCCCGCCAACTCCAGGATACCCGGCAACTCTGCCGTACCACCCGTCAGCACCAGGCCTGCCGGTAGCAGTCCATCATATCCAGACTTCTTGATCTCCTCGTGTACCATCTCAAACAGCTCTTCCACCCGGGCCTGAATGATCTCCGCCAGTAATTTGCGTGGTACCAGGTCATTCGTACCCGGCATAAACTGTGCCAGGTCTATCATATCGTCATCGGCTATCGTCGCCGGGTCGCAGTGACCATAGGTCACCTTGAGTTCCTCCGCCACACCAAAGGGTAGGCGCAAACCGATAGCAATATCACTCGTAATCAGATTCCCACCAATCGGTAATACCACCGATTGCCAGATAGCCCCGTCGGAGAAGACTGCGATATCCGTCGTGCCACCTCCAACGTCTGCCAGCGCCACCCCCAGATCGGTCTCCCCATCCTCCAGCACCGCTTCACTCGATGCCAGCGGCTCTAACACCAGGTCCTCGATCTCTACCCCCGCCTTATGTACACACTTAATTAAGTTGTGAATTGATGAAACCGCACCTGTGATGATATGCGCCTCTACCTCCAGCCGGAAACCAGACATACCAATTGGGTTCTTGATCCCTTCCTGCCCATCCACCACATAGCCGCGCGGTATGACATGAATCACCTCGCGATTCGCCGGAATGGCAATCGCGCGCGCAACCTCAATAGCCCGGCTGATATCATTTTGCATGATATCCCGGTGGCTGGGCGAGATCGCCACAAAGCCTTTGCTATTCTCCGAACTTATGTGGTTGCCCGCAATACCCACATAGGCTGTAGTGATTTTCTTCCCCGAAAGGCGTTCAGCACGGTCCAGCGCCGCTGCAATGGATGTGACGGTCTCTTCGATATTCACTACCACCCCACGGCGCAACCCCTGCGAAGGGCAGGTGCCAACGCCAACAATATTCATCTTCCCGTCGCGATCCAACTCGCCAACAAGAACACAGATCTTTGTTGTTCCTACGTCGATGCCGACGATCACCCGCTCTTGCACGATCTAGGCTCCTTTTTTGGCGCTACAAGTGAGACGCTCTCATAGGGCAAGCGCCTTCGGCGATGCTTCGCAGCACAAGGGCCCACCCATCCACTCTACACCCCGCTCGCCCCTACGGATTCAATGTATAAATGGGGCGCAATCCAAAACGCAAATCTATTGTCGCCAGCTTAAGCTGTTGCTTCTGCGCCAATGCTAGAATCTGCTGCAATTCAATCAACCGGTTATCCAGCGGATTAGCATCATTCGCACCACCCACATAAGCTACCCAGCCATCCGGGCCATGGACCACGTATGACCCACTTCCTCCCATAGATGCCACATCCGCAGCATCATAATCTAATGTAAAGTTGTTTATCCCCGTCACCCGCGGCAATTGCGCAAACACCTGCAGCGCAAACGCAACATCCGCCTGGTTTAAGCGCGCTCCAGTCCCTATCGACTGTCCCGACACCCCCACCTGTCGACTTCGCATGTCTACCACCGTCATCAACTGATCCGCTCCTACCGTCTCGCTCGCAGGCGCCATCACCACCCCTTGCCTGTCCACACCGTACGTCCCTTGCTCCGTCTGCCACAGCAACACTCCAACCCGCTCAACAACGGTCACCCTCAGTTGATTTGGCCACTGCTTCTCCAGGCTCGCAGAAGCCACCAACGGCTCCATCTCGATACTAGACGTCAGCGCTGCAGTATCCACCAGAAAAATATTCTGACCCTGGATACCCATATGCTCAATACTACTGACGAGTGCTGGATTTTGTGTTCCCACCACACTCACCTCTTGCACACGAAACGCCGGGCTGGTCAGAGCAAAGTTGACCCCTACAGCCCCTATTACCAGCACAACCAGCAAAGCCAGCACCCTGGCAAAGAAGCCTCTGCGCCTTCCGTGCCCCCTGCTGCGCAACGGCACCGGCGAACCACCATTATGCTGCTGCACATGCCTCATCGTCCGTCTGCGCCCACTTGTGGCCGGCATCCCCGTCTGCGCCAGCGTACGTGGCACCAGCATCGTGTACGTATGCCCCTGTCTGCGCCGCAGTTGCTCTCGCCGGTCCGCCCGCATTGTCCACGTTGACGGCTGAACCGGTTTTATCGTCTTGTCAACCACCCGCCTACGAATATTCGTCTCGACGTGATGTTCCTTCGTATGATAGCCGTGAAAGGCTGTTTGCTCCTTTAGTGGTTTCTTTATCATGATCATACCTCCCATCGCCCGCGCAACTCGACCTCCAATTCCAAATCCACCCCAAACCGTTCATAGACGCGGTTACGAGCTTCTTTAATCAGCGTTGCCACATCGGCCGCACTTGCTCCTCCCAGGTTGACAATAAAATTCGCGTGGCGCTGCGAAATTCGCGCCTTCCCGTGAACCATACCCTTCAAGCCTGCATGCTCTATCAGACGGCCAGCATAGTCCCCCGGCGGATTCTTGAAGACCGAGCCTGCACTCTGCTGAGGCGGCTGCGTCCTCTTTCGATGCTGTTTATACTCCTCGATCGTTGCACGTAGCTTCTGCGGGTCCTCACGATGAAGACGCACGCCCAACTGTATAATAATCTCATTCGGCTCAATCAGCCCCCGTGGGGCAACCAATGGATAGCCTTGCTCATCAAACTGGATACGACGCTGCACACGGAAACGACTATGGCGATAGGATAGGCCCAGTTCATCATGCTCATAGCGTCGTATCGTCGGCACCGTCGGTTGATCCTCAGCGCTACTGCGCACATCCAGCACCTCGACCCACTCCAATACTTGCTCCAGGTTGCCTTGATGCGCCCCTGCATTACTGATGACGCCCCCGCCCAACGTGCCAGGTATTCCTGGACCAAACTCCAATCCTCCCCAGCCCAGCGGCGCAAGTTCATTCAGCAGCTTCGGCCAACTCACACCCGCACCCGCTACCAGCAGTGCACTCCCATCTCCACGCTCCTCGATACGGTAGCTATTCAGCGCCATGCGTGCCACAATACCGCACACTCCTGCATCGGCATACAAGATATTCGTGCCATTCCCAACCGCCAGCAAGGGCCAGCGTTGCTCGACACACAGGCACACAACGCCAACTAGCTCCTCTATCGTGTCGAGCGAAACCCACACATTCGCAGGGCCACCGACCCCGAATGTGCCATGCCGTGCTAATGGCTCATCGCGCCGCACCCGCTCCTTAAAGTGCGGGCGTAGCTCCTCATATACGATATCAGTGTTGAATGTCATCGTAGTAGTCCCCCGATTTATCGCGGGGAATTCCTTGTTGAATGTCATCGTAGTAGTCCCCCGATTTATCGCGGGGAATTCCTTACACGTGCGTCGTTTCCTCCACATTTCCACCATGTATCACCTGTTTGCCCTGCTGCAAAAAATCCGGCCGTCTCGTCATCCCCTCCACCAGCTTCCGCGCATGTATCAGACCCGTATCATGCTCTCGCCCAGGAAAGATGTCAGCGATAATCGTCACATCTGCCGCATCAAAGGCATGCAAGAACTGCTCGAAAAACGTCTTCGTCCGGCTAAACATATGCGGCTGGTAGACCGCAACCAACCGTCGCTCAGGATAACGCTGGTGCGCCGCCTCCAGCATCGCCGCAATCGCCGTAGGATGATGCGCATAGTCATCCACCAGCACGACATCCAGCACCCGTCCACCGACCTGTAATGGCCCCTGGTGACGTACCTCAAAACGCCGCCTGATGCCGCCAAAGCCCTCCAGCGTCCTCACAATCACGTCCACATCAATCCCCACAGCGCGTGCAGCAGTAAGGGCCGCCAGCGCATTCTGAACGTTGTATATCCCTGGCAACTGCAAACGCATCACCCTATCCGCCGCAAAACCTGCGTCATGCTGCGAACGGACACGAAAGCTGGTCTCACCATCCAGCTTCACATCGTAAGCCTGGTATCCCCTTTGACTCATAGACGCCACCCGTGCAATTTTTGTCACATCAATTTCTCCCTCAGATGGCGACAATCCTTCCACCGAATACATCACAACCCTTGGGGGTCCCGATAAATCGCCCCCACTACCGACGATACCTTCCCCCGACCGTAGGGGCCGATTTATCGTGCCCACCGACGATTTATCGGCCTCCGTCCTCCCCAACGCATCGTCCCCCACAACCCGCTCATACAACTCCAGGCAGCCCACACTGTCAGCGTTCAAGATCAGTGTTGGCGGCAGTGGCCAGTCGCCCTGCATATCCATGCCGCGAATGAAGTGCTCAAAAGCCGCCAGAAACTCGGCATAGTCCGCAAAAAACTCCGGATGCTCAAACTCGATTGAGGTCACGATCGCCAGGCGCGGGTGATAGTGCCAGAAGTTATTATTGAACTCATCGGCCTCATTCACAAAGTACTGGCTCTGGCCCAAACGATAGTTCGTGCCGAAGCGTGGCACGACCGCCCCAACCTCACAGGTCGGATCGAGTCCCGCATCAACCAGCATCAGCGCGAGCATCGCCGTCGTCGTCCCCTTTCCGTGAACACCACTAACCGAAAGCGCACACTTCCCATCCATCAACTCACCCAGCATTTCCTGCCACGTCATCACCTGCATCCCACGCGACTTCGCCGCCACCAACTCCGCATTATCGGGATTCAGCGCCGCGACCGCCGGCACATAAATCAAGGCATCGGCATCCACCAGGTGCTGCGGGCTATGCCCAATCTGCACCCCTATCCCGGCACTCTGCAAGGCCTTCGTCGTAGCCGAGACCTGCTGGTCGCACCCGGTCACCACACTCCCTGTAACGAGTGCCATCTGCGCCACCGCCGATATGCCCTGACCACCTATTCCCATGAAATGCAAGCGCGAATCTCTCAATGCTTCCGGTCTTTCGCCTCCAGGGCGGGGGCAAGCCCCGCCCCTACCATATTCGATTCAATGCTTCCGGTCTTTCGCAATTTGTACTACTATTGCCGCGATCTCTTGCGCCGCCTGCGGCTTTGCAAGAGTAAGCGCCGCATCTGCCATCGCCTGTAAAAGCGTACTCGATGATAGAATAGCTAATACACGCTCTACAAGAACCTGCGGTCTCAAATCAGCATCCCGGATGACCTGAGCCGCTTCTTTACGACCAAACATTTCCGCGTTTGCCTCTTGCGGCGAATTCCCTATCGCCGGTGGCAGTGGTACCAGGATGCTCGCCTTTCCCAACACCGCCAGTTCGCTCAACGTCGCCGCACCGGCCCGGCATAGCACCACGTCCGCCGCCTGCAATGCCATCGGCATCTCTGCATCCATGTATGGTTCCAACCGGTAACGCCCTCTCACTACCTCATCCACACCCGTGAGCATGCTTTCACCTAACTCGCGCGTCTCCTCAAAAAGTCCTCTGCCACTGATCTGCAACACCTGGCAACGCGCTAACAGCTCCGGCAATGCACGACACACCGTCGCATTGAGGTGTCTTGCACCCTGGCTCCCACCGGTCACCAGCAACAACGGCCACTCCGCAGCGTAGCCAAGCGCCTTACGCGCCTCTTGCGGCGAGGTCTTGCGCACATCCAGTATAGCTTGCCGCACCGGATTACCCAGGTGGAGCGTCTTGCCCGCCGGAAAGTAGCCCACCGAGTCCGCAAAAGCCACCGAGATGCGCGTCGCCAGCGGCGCTATCATTCTATTCGACAAGTTCGGTGGCACATCCTCCTGGTGCATCAGCAAGGGCACACCATTCAGTCGTGCTGCCAGACCTGCTGGAACCGCCACATACCCACCGGTCGTAAAGGCTGCCTGTGGGCGAAAATGTCGCACAACCCCTATTGCCTGCGCCATTCCCATCGGTACCCGCGCCACACCCGTTACCGTCTTCCACGAAACATAACGGCGCAACTTACCCGCCTTGATCGTCGAAAGTGCAAACCCGGCCACCGGCGCCAGCTCAGTCTCCAAACCATCGTCACTACCGAGATACAAAATTTCGGCCTGATATTCTTGACGTAGCTGCGTCGCCACCGCCAGGGCCGGATAAATATGCCCCCCGGTACCCCCACCTGATACAAGAACTCTCATAATATATAACCGCTCTCATAAATAAGCCCAATAATCAACTTTAGGCAAGGTTCAATTTGAAGAAAAGTACTTGACAGTTTGAACAGTCACACCGTGTCACCCTGAGCGAAGCGAAGGGTCTGTCTCGATAGGCAGAGAGATGCTTCGTTGCGCTCAGCATGACAGGGCTGGACCTTGCTGTTGGTTAGGAACTGTCAAGTTCATTTGAACCATGCCTTAACAAATTACTCGCTCCCTACCCCTTCGTCTTTTTAATATTCGCTGTTTACGTGTGCCATCCGTAGGGGCCTCAGCGAAGCTTGCGGAGCGCGTTTCAATCCTTCGCGCCCACCGCCAATTTATCGGCCCATGTCCTCCCTGGCCATACCGCCCCCTACCCCTTCGTCTTCTTAAATATCTTCGCTGTTTACGTGTGCCATCCGTAGGGACCCGATTTATCGCGTCCGCGGGGTGGGGCGTGGGAGCCCGATTTATCGGCCCATGTCCTCCCTGGCCATACCGCTCCCTACCCCTTCGTCTTTTTAATATTCGCTGTTATCGTCTGCCGCGAAAGCAGTGGCGTCTCCGGCTTCCGAATATAGCGCGAGACATTCAGCAGCACACCGATAGCCGCCATCGAAACCACCAGCGACGAACCACCAAAACTGATCAATGGCAGTGGCACACCCGTATAAGGAATTGTCCCCGTGCTCGCCCCTATATTGATCATCGCTTGCAACACCAACCACGTCGTAATACCCGTTGCCAGCAGCGCCCCATAAACATCCGGTGCTCGCCTCGCTAGCCGGAACCCACGAAACGCCAACGCCAAAAAGAGTACTACAACAATCGTGCAACCAATAAAGCCTAGTTCCTCACCCAGAATCGCAAAAATAGAGTCCGTATACGGCAACGGCAGATAACCTGTCTTCTGTCGGCTGGCACCCAGTCCCAGGCCAAACAACCCACCCGACCCCAACGCCAACAACGACTGGTAGCGCTGTAAATTGATGCCTGTCACATTCTTGAATGGATCAAGAAAGCCCGTGATACGAAAATAACGGTAGCCATGCAATGCCTCTCGCAGGAAAATCAACCCACCGCAGGCCAATGCCAGCAAAAACTGCACAATATTAGCTCCCGCCGTAAAGAACATCGCCACAGCGAAACCCGCTATGATAATCGCAGTCCCCATATCGTTCTCTAGCAGCACCAACCCCAACACCAACCCAACCAGAATCACAAAAGGCGCCAGGCCATAGAGAAACGTACCAACTTGATTCCCCTTACGCGCCAACCAATCCGCAATATACAGAGCCAGCACCAGCTTGGTCAGCTCACTCGGCTGAAACGAAAAGAACGAGCCGAAGGCTAACCAGCGCGATGCCCCATAGACATTCACGCCAAACCTCAGCACGATCACCAGCAACAGCAAAATAATCACCATGCCGAGCAGCGACAAACGCCGCCAATGCCGGTAGTCCACGCGCATCGTCATCACCATCGCTACCACCCCAAGCACGAACCATATCAACTCACGCTGTAAAAAATACGATGCATCACCATAATAGCGCGCTGCTATGAACGAGCTTGCACTATAGACCATGACAATCCCTATACACAGCAGCGCCAGCACAATCATCAACAGCCACGGGTCAATCTTACCGGCCACACGCGGCAAGTGCGTTTCCAACTCGGCTAGCTTCTTCTCCTCCTCTTCACTGATGACTTGCACCGGTGCCGTCTGCTCTTTCGGCTGCTGCCACTTCCGCAATCGCCATCCAGCCGTCACCCCTGTGTGCTGCATCCTCGCCACATCCCCCTTCACAGCAGCGCTCACTCGACCACGACGTGGCAACGTTTTCAACGGCCTTCGTGCAACACTCCCACTCTCCACAGGCTCCACAGCAGCATAGCGCATCTTCCCCATAGGAGCGGATGCCGGGCGCGCTGCCCTTGTGGATACCTCTCTTCCCGCCGGGGAAACCTGTCCAGGTGACAGAGACCCTGCTCGGGAGCCTGGTAACGCCCGCCGCTGCCCTGCTCTCGCCTCTTTCCCCCTGGCATTCCTCTCCCCTGCTCGTTCAACTCGCTCCAGCTTCTCAAACTCCAACGCCGGGGACCGCACAAACGACCGCCCAATCATCCTATTCTCTTGTCTGCTCGCACTCCGTACCATGCACTCTTACTTCTTGACTAAATGTTACGATTTGCCGTAGGGGCCGATTATGGACATTAACGAAATACCCCGGACACCGTGAACGGGGACAAAACGCCTGTAGGGGCCGATTTATCGTGCCCACCGCCGATTTATCGGCCCCGGCAAACCCAATAGCATGTCCGTAGTAATTTCCAACCTTGACTTAGAACAAATTTTCTAGTATACTTATCTCAGGCTTATTCCTAGCTATAAGGTACCTGATCAGGTGGAACATGGTAGTACCACATCAATTCCTGCGCGATCTCTTTCCACAGTGGGGCCGCCGCCGTGCTGCCAAAAATGGTCTGCTGTGGCCGATCTATCTTCACAAGAAGAACAAATTGCGGACTCGACGCCGGAATAAACCCCGCCATCGAAGCCTCCGTCTCATTAGCAGGGATACCCTGCGTTGTCGCCGTACCAGTTTTAGCCGCAATGCTATAGCCAGGAATCTGTACCACCTGTGCATACCCATCAGTCACCGAATGCTCCAACATCCCCGTCAGCAACTGCGCCGTCTCCGCGCTAATCACCCTTCGCTCCACCTGCGCTTGTGTCGTCACCACATGCCCATTATCGGAAACTCCCGCTACCAGGTAAGGACGCATCATCACCCCACCATTCGCAATCGCCTCGTAGGCCATCGCCACCTGCAACGGCGTTGCCACGATGCTCTGGCCGAACGCCTGGCGAGTCAGATCGCTTGGCGTCCACCCCGGAGAACCCGGCATGCGATATCCCCCCGTCTCCTCTGGCCCATCGAGCCCCAGCGGCTGGCCGAAGCCAAAGCGCGCCAGGTACGGATAATAACGAGCAGCTCCCAGGATGTCATGCGCCACAAACGCCGCCCCGACATTAGAGGAATGCTCAATCACCTGCGTCATCGTCTCTGTGCCATACGCCTTATGGTCCCAATTCGTCACCCCTGGCGCATCATTAAAGTCGATGTACCCCGGATCGTTGATCGTCGTATCCGGTGTAATCAGCCCCTGGTCAAGCGCCGCTGCCATCGTCACCGCCTTCATCGTCGAGCCTGGTTCATAGGCACAATACAGCGCCGGATTGAAGAAGACCTCCTCACTCCCCAGGCACCCCATCTGTCCGGCATAGTTGCCGTACTGGTTGGGGTCAAAGGTCGGCTCACCTGCCATCGCTACCACCGCGCCCGTACGGGCATTGATCACAACCACCGTCCCACTCTCCGCCTTCAACTGCTGTACAGCCTCGGCCAGAGCCGTCTGCACTATATACTCGATCCCACTATCAATCGTCAATGTCAGATTGGCTCCATCTCTGGCAAGTTGCTCGGCACTTGCCCCCACAATCAACGGATTGCCATTCAGATCGGTCTCCGTCATGAAACTGCCCGGTTTCCCGGCCAGCAGCGCATCATACTGGCTTTCAATCCCATACACACCGTGATTGTCGTTGTCATTCTGCGTCACATATCCCAGCACCTGCGCAGCCAGCTCCGCAGCTGGATAAATGCGCCATGTCCGTGGCTCTAAAAAGACATCCTCCAGGTGCAGCCTATGCAGTTGCTCGCTCTGCACAGGGTCGATACGAACGGCAATGCGCACCGCCTGCGCATCGAGATTAAAATCCCGGTACAATCGGTCCACCGGAACCGCCAGCAGCACCCGGTGAAGCGTCGTCACTAGCGCCGTCAAGTCACCCTGAAAGTTGTCGCCATGGTCTATCGAGAACTGTATCGGCTCGACATACACATCATCACGCACAACATTCGTCGCCAGAATATGACCTTGCGCATCATAGATCAGCCCACGTGGCGCGTCCAACACTATATCCTGCGTATGCTCATCATTCGCCAATTGTGCCAGGTCATATCCACTCTGAGACTCAAGCATCTGCCAGTAATAGAGTCGCCCTAGCAGCCCCACCATCCCAACACAGACCAGCAAGAAGATGAACATTTGCCGCTTGCGCGCTCGTCGCATTTCTATGCTCATCTCTTACCTCGCCTCATCTGTAGCAAAAACCCGTAGGGGCCGATTCATCGTGCCCACCGCCGATTTATCGGCCCTCATCTGCTAAGTGAGCGCTGGCCAATGTGTGTCAATACTCCGTGCCCACCGCCTCAGCGAAGCTTGCGGAGCGCGTTTCAATCCTTCGGCCCCTGCTCACGGTTGAATACCCCTGTTATCGGTTGGTATGGGCTTCAGGTCTGGTACCACCACCAACTGCACCGTCTTCGGGTCCGCAGGAACCAACCCCAGCGACCTTGCATGCGCAGCGATATATGCAGGTGATTGTTCCTGTGCCACCACATCCACCAAATCCTGATCTTGCCGTTGCAATACTGCTTGCTGCCTATGTAAATCCTGCAGTTTCTGGTTAGCGGCCACCGCCTGCCCTAATTGGCTCAAATACAAAATAGCCATCAAGCCGATCAGCAGCACACTACTGATGCTCAACGTCACGGGTCCCATGCGGAAAAAGAACGGATGTAGTTGTCGACGTTGTTTTGCGGCCAGAATGGGCTTAGGTGGTACTGCACTCCCAGTACGGGCGTGATTAATCACGCCCCTACGCCCACCGGCTCGGTCTTTCAGGCGATACATAAAGCTCCACGCCACCCCAGGGCGACCGCAATGGTCGCCCTGCAAGCTATGCGACGCACTAAGAGCCAACAACTATTTCAGCGGCCCGCAGTTTGGCGCTGCGAGCGCGGGGATTAGCACTAACTTCTGCGACGGTTGGCGTCACAGGTTTCGGTGTGAGCACACGCAGCCGGGCTTTGTGACCACACACACATACAGGAACTTGCGGCGGACAGAGACAATCCCTTGCCTCACGCCGCATAAACTCTTTGACTAATCGATCCTCCAACGAATGAAATGTAATAATCACCATTCTTCCACTACCTCTCTCCTGCCTTCCTGAGCCCTCTTGCCCCTCAACTGCGGTGGTACGGGCGTGATTAATCACGCCCCTACTCAACACATCTAGTACTTGCGGGAGCACTTCCTCCAAATGCTCCAGTTCTCGGTTCACCGCGATACGCAGCGCCTGAAATGTGCGCGTCGCCGGATGGATCACCCCCGGCTTGTAAGGAGCGCCGGCAGCAGCAAGCTGCGCCAGTTGTCCCGTCCGTGTGATCGCGCCCCTTGCCCGCGCTTTTACAATCCGTTGTGCAATCCGCCGCGAGCGCGTCTCCTCTCCGTATCGCCAGAAAATACCCGCCAGTTCTTGCTCACTCGCGCTATTCACGATATCGGCGGCAGACTCCCCTTGCGACTGGTCAAAGCGCATATCCAGTGGTCCATCCACACTAAAGGAGAAGCCCCGTTGTGCATTATCCATCTGCTCTGATGAGAACCCCAGGTCAAGCACAACCCCCTCGATAAATCGGGGAGGTACAGATACAAAACTGGCCTCGTCCACGATACGGGCCAGCTCGACAAAGTTTCCTTGTACCAGCACCAATCGCCCAGTATTGACAAAGTCGGCAAGACGCTCTCCCACTCTCGCTATTGCCTGGGCATCGGCATCAATACCCAGTACCCTTCCATCCGGAGCGGACCGCTCAAGGATCGCTCGAGTATGACCGCCTCCACCTAACGTGCCATCAACATAGTTCCCCCCAGCCCCCGGCTGAAGAAACTTTACCACCTCTTCCACCATCACTGGCACATGTCCTGTATACCCTGTTCGCAGCATCATTCCTAATATATTCCTAAAGGGCCTAGAAGGGGTTAGTCCCCCCCTCGCCCCCGGGTACCCGCAAGGGGCACCACTACATTTGTTCGCATATATTCCTAGAAGGGGTTAGTCCCCCCCTCTGCATCCAATCTCTCTTGATAGGCCAGCCACGTTGCACGATCCCATATCTCAAAATGATCCCGCACCCCCGCTACAGTAACATCGCCCTCCAGCCTGGCATAGGCCCGCAATTTCGCAGGGATACTCATGCGCCCTTGCCCATCCAACTCCACCTCGCTCGCACTGGCGTAAATACGTCGTTCAAAGTCGCGTAACTCCTCACTCGTCTTACCGGAAACCAACTCAGCCGACTTCTCGTCCCAGCGCTCCCGCGTGTAGACCGACAAACACGTCCCCATCCCCTTGCTTATCACAGCACCACGATCCATCTGTGCTCGAAATCTCGCAGGAACCGCCATACGCCCTTTTGCATCAATTGTATGCTCATATTCGCCCAGAAACATGCTTGATCGTGTAGCTTTCTAAACACCCCTTGCGGGGAGCCGTTTTTGTGGTACGGAACGCCTAAAACCGTACCCGTAAAGGCCTGTGTGACGCACCCAGGTTGCCCTGGATGACTCCTCTCGACAAGGTTAGCATCCCACAACTCCATTCCCCACTTTCCCCCACTTTTCCCCACCTAAATTATAACACCAATCTTTATCATACAAAAGGGGATTATCCACCAATTTGCTTCACACAAGTGGATAACTTGTGGATAACTCATGTTGTACAAATAGGCTGCATCTGTAGATGTATCAATGTGTATCAATGTGTATCAATACGCCGAAGCGATTCGCCCACTAAAGGCCGAGCTTGTCGTTTCGTTGGCACAAGCCGTCCTGTTCTCCGTCGCTGCACTGGTCAGACGAGTTGCCCTTGCAGCGTCTCGCTGTTCTGGCGTAGAATTACCTCTAGCATCAACTCGAGAGGAGAGCAGATGGCAAGCATGCTCTCCTCGTCGTCCCAGTTCTCTCGCTTTCCTACTACAGGCCAACGAGAAAGGAGTGTTTCATGGCAGAACTCTGGCAAATGTCCGGACTGGCTCTGGGAAGGGCC
>WNEZ01003403.1_pt1 | contig 28958 bp, 20 predicted proteins | sample 5400521 | NCBI WGS metagenome assembly WNEZ01 (sample SAMN13153339, study PRJNA577476) | soil metagenome | isolation source: 120 cm saprolite under Douglas fir tree site 2 hole 1 replicate 1 | place: USA:California | collected 2015-04-18
TCCATCGATCGTCAATATCTCGTCCCCTACTTGAAGACCTGCCTGCGCCCCTCCCCCGGTCGGGATGAGGTATGCGACCACCAGAGAATCGCGGCGCGCGGTGAGAGAGGCCCCGATGCCCTCCAGCTCGGTCCGGGGCGTCTCCCCCTCGGCGACGGGATTGAGATCGATCCGCACCGGCCCCACGCGCTGGCCATTCTCGAATCGCATCCCGGCGATGATCCGACTGTGATGTCCATCCGCGCTGGCGACCACCGACCCCAAGCCACTGGCGAGGCCGCGCAGCTCGAAGTTTCCGGCGGCATCGGTGATCGCGGAGCTCAGGATGGGGATCGCGGAGGTGGAGCTGAGCCGTCCCTCCAGCTGTATTTGCGCATTCACCAGCGGCGTTCCACTTTTCGCATCGACCACCGATCCCACCAACTCGCCTCCCCGCTCCAGCTCGAAGTCGATCGTCTTTTCCTCCAGCGCCTCGGAGATCGAGAATTGGATTTCCCGCGAGGGCGCGTAGCCATAACCCGCGGCTACTGCCGCATACGAGCCCACGGGGAGGCCGGAGATCTCGTATTGACCTTGCGCATCCATGAACGCGTCGTCGCTCAGCGAATCCCGCTGCAGGGCCCCGCGGGCGCGCTGAATGCTGATGTTGAAGGCGACCACCGGGGCCGCCGAATTGCGGTCCCTCACCTTGCCGCGCAAGCGAGCGCCCGCCGCCAATTGGAGCTGGACCGTCGTCGTTCCCGACGGAACCGAATCCGCTCGACCGGCGGCAAAGCCCGGGTAGGTCGCCACGATGTCGTAGCGACCCTCGAGGAGCCCTTCGAAGGCGAACCGGCCATCCGCATCGGACTTCGCGGAAAAGCCGCCGCCCCACCCTCGCCGCGCCCGGCGCTGGGCATACACGGAGGCACCGGAAATCGGGAGTCCTTTCGGGTCGACCACCCGTCCCGCCAACGTCTCATTGGGCTCGACTTCCCCGGCCTCCTTGTCGCTCAGGCGCAGCTCGAGGCGCCGGGAAGTTTGCGCCATCGCATCGACGCGGGCCCTTGCCGCGGAGAACGACGGGTGTTTCGCCTCCAACCAGGCCCAGGCGGGCGCGCGGAATCGAAATTCGCCCTTCGCATTTGAAACGAAAGTGTCCTCCAGCGGGGCGAGGGCCATCTCGCCCTGGCTGGCATCGAGCAATGAGACGTTCGCCCCGGCCAGCCGCTCACCTTTGGGATCAAGGACGACGCCGAGGTACTCCAGCGCTGGGGTGAGAAACAGCACGATGTCGCGAATGCGTTCGCCGGCTCTGGCGGTCAGCTGAACGGGGCTGTGGCCCCATTCCGGAGCGAAGGGCAGGTAGTCACGAGCCAGGATGGCGGCGAGTCGATGGTGCCCAAGGTGCGCAGGCTGAAACGCGAAGGAGCCATCGGCGCCGGTGCGAACCGACATTGCTCCGCTCTCGTGCTCGAAAGTGATCTCCGCCGACGGAACGCCTTGGCCCGTCGCCGAGGAGACCACCCGGCCTTCAAATGTGCCGGCTTTGGCGGGCGCACCGCGGCTGGAGCTCGCCTGGTTGAGCTGGATCGGGGCTCCCACCGGAGGCGAAGATAGCTCCGCCCGGGTTGGCGGGGCGGCTTTCGGGGCCATCGTTTGCTTGGGCCGGTCCCCGACGATGGCCGCACGCCGGTTCGACCCCCACAGCAGGAGCGCGGCCCCCAAGAGAAGGAATGCCAGCAATAAGAAGGAACGTCGACGGGTCACGCGTCATTTTTATGGCGCTCCCCGAGGTGGGTGCAAGCGCCCTACCCTTCGCTTTGGAGGCGCGCCCGCCCCGATGGGTTATACACGAAGGCGTTCAGAGGAGACGAAATGAAATACACCACCCTTGGCCGCACCGGTCTGATGGTCTCGCGCATTTGCCTCGGTTGCATGAGTTTCGGCAGCAAACGATGGCGACCCTGGGTGCTGGATCCGCAGGAGGCGATGCCGTTCTTCCGCCGGGCGATCGAGCACGGAATCAACTTCTTCGACACCGCGGACATGTATTCGCTGGGGGAGAGCGAAGTAATCACCGGGCGGGCCCTGCGCGAGTACGCGCGGCTGGAAGAGGTGGTGCTCGCCACCAAAGTGCGATTCCCGATGAGCGAGGCGCCGAACATGAGCGGGCTTTCGCGCAAGCACATCGTCCAGGGTTGTGAGGCGAGCCTCAAACGACTCGGCGTAGACACGATCGACCTGTACCAGATCCATCGCTTCGATCCGCGCACGCCGATCGAGGAGACGCTGGCAGCGCTCGATTTTCTGGTTCACCAGGGCAAGGTTCGCTACATCGGCGCCAGCTCCTGTTATGCCTGGCAGCTCGCCCAGGCGCTGAGCACCTCGGAGCAGCGAGGGTGGGCGCGCTTCATCACGATGCAGAACCACTACAACCTGATTTATCGCGAAGAGGAACGGGAGATGATCCCGCTCTGCGTCAAAGAAGGGATTGGCGTCATCCCCTGGTCGCCCTTGGCCCGGGGTCTGCTCGCCGGCTCGCGAAAGAGCCTGGATGATCGGTCGAGCACCACGCGCGCCGAAACGGACAAGGCCAATGAGCTCTACGACGACCCTTCCGATTGGGCGGTGGTGGAAGCGGTGCGCAACGTTGCCAGCGCTCGCAACGTCTCGCCGGCGGAAGTGGCCTTGGCGTGGCTTCTGGCAAAGCCGGGGGTGGTCGCCCCGATCGTCGGCTCGACGCAGATCGAGCATCTGGACACCGCGGTCCGCTCGGTCGAGCTTTCGCTCAGCGAAGAGGAAATGAAATCCCTGGAAGCGCCTTACCGGCCTCACCCGGTTCGCGGCTGGCTCTAAGCCTAAGCGCGCAACGGCGAGGCTGTTCTATCGCTCAGCGTTTCTTGCCCGGGATGGAGGTCCAGCTGATCGCCACCGAGCGTCTCGGGCCCGAATGGGTGGGGCTTCCCCCGTGAAGCTTGGTGGCGTCCGCCGCCCCCCACTTGGTAACTTCCTCGGTGATGGTCTCGATCTCTTGCGTAAAACGCTGGTCGATCGGGCCATACTCGGTCTCCAACTGCTCGATCAGTTTTTGCGTGGTGTGGATCCGATTGACGGCCAGGGCCGCCTCGCGGATCGCGTTTTTCGGATCCGCCGCAGGCGTCGTGTAGATGACGATTCCGTCGGCAATCAGATCGAACAGGACCTGCGCCCGTCGTTCCCATTCGCCACCCCATTCAATCCGGAACTGATTGAGCGACATGCCGCGCGGGGCGGTGTCCAGCCTCTCCAGCACCGAGCGCTCCCCAGCCGAGAGTGAACGGCCGGGCGGCTTGGCAGTGACCCGGCGCAACTGAGCCTCGATCGGGAGCTGGCCTGGCATTTTGCTGAGCGTTCGCTCTGCCGCGGGGTCCCTCGACACCACTCTGCGCATCCACTCCTGGAACTTCGCCCGGGTCCTTGCGTCATCCTCGAAAGAGAGGCCGAGCGCGTTGTCCGCGCCCCCGTACAGCCGAACGACCTTGCCGATGATCGCCACGGGTTCGGGAACTTCCGAGTGGTTGAGCTTGAGCGAGAGAGTCTTGCCGAGCGGAAAAGGATAGTAGCCAATCACCCGGCATCCGCTCTGGCTGATGTCCTTGGTGTGGCTTCTCCAGGATTGAAAGCGATCTCCATAGACGACGTCGCAATTCACCCGGGCCCTGGGGAAACGCCGCCAATTGGTAAGCATGACGTGATCGATCATTGGAAGCTCCGCTCGAGAAGAGACTCGAATAGTAAAGATCAGACACTCGGCTGACTAGGGTGCCAGAGAGCACCAAGGTGGTCGAAACTCCGCCGCGTAAGTATCAGGGGGAGCGCAAGCCTCGTGTTTCATGAATTCCCAGTCTTTTTGGAATAGCAGGCGGAACTGGAATTTCAGTCGGTGAGCAAGGCGCCTGAGCAACCGAGCCAGAAAAAAAGCGCGTCATCGCCGAGACTGTTTTCCTGCCGACGCGAATTGTCGCACGCAAACATGCGCCAATACTCGAAGACCATGGGCACACGGAATGCACCAATAGCGGGCCGGTGGCGTAGCGCGACGTGGGGCGTGTTGGAGGTGTTGGGTCGCGGTGAGTTGGGGTTGGGGCAGGCCCGGGGGCTACCTTCGCATTCATGCGGGGTGGCCTTCGGGCAATTTTCGTCTGGGGCGTGCTCACCTAAGCGGTCGCCGTCAGCGGCGCGATTCTGGCTCAGGCGGACTTCAACGCGATTGCGCCCGCGGCCACCAACCGCTGAACTTCTGCCGGATCGAGCTCCAGCGTCGATCTCAGTATCTCCTCCGTGTGCTCGCCGAGCGCCGGGGGCGGCAGCACGGCCGGAGGATCGCCCAGCGGTACGGTTTTAATCGGCGACCCGACCATCCGAATCGCCCCGAGCAGCGGGTGATCGGCATCGACCAGGGTCCGACGCGCGACCAGCTGTGGGTGGGCAAAGAGTTGGGCGAGGTCGAGGATCGGTCCGGCGGGAATCCCGGCGGACTGGAGCGCGGAGACCCACTCCCCGACCGGTCGCGCCTGGAATACCGCGCCAAAACTTTCCGCCAGCGCGTCCCGGTTCTCGACGCGGCTGCGATTCTGCGCAAACCGGGGGTCCTCGGCGACTGCCGGCGTTCCAAGGAGATCGCAGAGCTTCTTGAATTGACCATCGTTGGCGACCGCCACGTTGAGGTACCCATCCTTTGCCCGGAAGGTCTCGTACGGCGCGATCGAAGCGTGGCGATTGCCCACGCGACCGGGGTTGCGGTTCGCGATCAGGTGATTGGCCGCCTGGAAGGTGAGCGCCTGGACCGTCGAATCGAGCATCGAAATGTCTAATCGGGAACCCTGCCCGGTCCGCTCCCGGGAAAAGAGCGCCAGCAGGATGCCCTGCATCGCGGTCATCCCGGTGAGAATGTCGGCGATTGAAATACCCACCTTCGTCGGCGGTCCGTCGGCCTGTCCAGTCAGGTGCTGCAGACCGGCCAGACCCTGCATCACCGCGTCGTAGCCGGGCAGCTTGGTGTACTCGGGAAGACCCTGGTGACCAAAGCCACTGATCGAGCAATAGATCAGCCGCGGGTTGTCGGCTCGCAGCCGCTCCCACCCCACACCGAGTCGCTCGGCAACCCCGGGCCGAAAATTCTCCACCACCACGTCGCTTCGGAGGGCGAGCGCCTGCACGATCTTCAGGCCTTCGGGATGCTTGAGGTTGACCGCGAGGGATTTCTTGTTCCGATTGATCGAGAGGAAATAGGTGGAAATCCCCCTGACGAACGGAGGCCCGAAGGCGCGCGTCTCGTCCCCGGTTCCCGGTTCCTCGACTTTGATCACTTCCGCCCCGAGATCCCCCATGCTCATGGTACAGAAGGGGCCGGCCAGAACTCGCGACAAATCCAACACCCGAATGCCCTGCAGAGATTGCATCTCGCCGGGACTAGAGCAATCCGCCCTTCCGCGCAAGGCTGCTGAAAAACTGCTGCGCAGCCCACCTGCTTCGTTGCGGTCCCCCTGGCGTGCTCACGTACCGCCTCGTACGCTCCGCGCGCCAGGTCCCACCGCGCCTCGCATCTGGGCTTGCTCGCGACGTTTTTCGCTAGGAGGGAATTTCACCGCTCGCGGCTGGGGAGGGGGCGGGAGCGATTTGCTCCGGCTCCTTGGCGATTCGCGGGATTCCCGGCGCTCCCCGGCATTCTTTGCACCAGGGCTGGTTGCGCACAGCGCCGTCGGCCATCTTGCGCAACCCGAACTGGACCAGGGGCTTGACCCGATGGCATTTCAAGCACATCAGCGTGATCAGGACCTCGTTGCCTTCGGAGTCGTACACCGCCGATCGGCGGCGGCGGGAAGGACGGCGCTCCTCGCTTGCACGGTTGGGCTTCTGCGCAGCGGGCGCGACCATCGGGGTCACCTTGTAGAGCATCGATCTCCTCCGGGAGGGGGCGACCCTAGCGGCGGGGTCTGACAGACAAAGACCCTCTTACATTCCAGACCGAGCGCAGCGCGCTGGATCCTCGCTGAACTGGAGGCGGCCCATCTTCGGCGCGATCAGCTCTCGCTTCTGCTTTTGAATGAACGCGGCCAGAGAATCGCGCAGGCCCAGCTCCCGGCTCGCCCCCAGGTCAATCTGCCCGGTTGGAAGCGTCGAGATGACCGGCGCGAGCCCATCACCACCACTGGCAAGAAAATCCGGCATCGTCACTTTGTAGCGACGATCGGGCAGGATCGGTTTGCCGTCGGCGAGCTTGATAGACATCAAGCGGACCGAATCCGGGCAGCGGATGAGCGCGATCTGCAGGCCGGATTGCTGATAAATGCCTCGGCGCGGCCCGTAGGCGGCATAGAGGAGCCGAGACAGCTCTTCGCCGGTCAGGTTCAGCGTGGCCACGGTGTTTTCAAATGGGAGCACGGAGTACACGTCCCCGTAGGTCAGCTCCCCGGAGGGAATGTCGGCTCGAATTCCGCCTGGATTGAGGAGGGCGACGTCGGCGTGCTCCATCTCGCGCAGCGCGTCGGCGAGCACGTCGCCAAGCGGGCTCTCGCCTTCCCGGTGGCGGAGGAGCTCGCGCGGAACCTTGATCCCGAGCTTGCGATTCTGCTCGGCGGCAACCATCTCCAAAGCGGGCGCGAGGAGTTGGCCGAGCTTCAAATCGGGAACGACCGGACGATCGAGGAAGGTCGCCTGGGTCAGGTCCACCGAGGGAGCATCGCGAAGCTTTTTCAAATCGCAACTGCCGTGTTCGTCCACGCGAGCGCAGATCGGGATCGCCGGCCGGATCTGCGTCCTTTCGGCGATCACCGTCTTTTGCTTGGGATCCACCCAGAGGTCGATCATCGCGAACGTCCCGCCCAACCCCGTGGTTTCGATCACCGGCGTTCCTTTCACGAAGTGGCCGAGGATCTGGTGGGTGTGGCCGGCGACCACGGCGTCCAAAGTCCCGGGAGGAAGCTCCTCGAACATCTCGAAAAGCTCCTCCCTGCCGTTGCAACTATTGACGTCGCGCGGATTCTGGTAGGAGCCGCACTTGCCCCCCGCGTGGGTCACCGCAATGACGATGTCGGCACTGCGTCGACGCAGCGCCTTCGCGGCGGAAAAGGCCTCCGGCGCCAGACTCCCGAAGCGGAGCGTGGCCACGTTCAAGGGGTTGGTCGTTTGCGGCGTCGACGGGGTGATCAACCCGAAAATGCCGATCTTCAACCCCTTCATCTCCAACATCAAAGTCCCATCGTTTCCCAGCCACGCCGGACGATCCCCGCTCGCCGCCTCGTAGATGTTGACCGCGAGCAGCGGAAACTTCGCTTGCGCAATCCTCGCCTTGAGAGCGCCGAAAGGGTCCATTCCTGGCTCCGACGCGACCGAGGCCGGCCCCACCGGCCCGTAGTCGAACTCGTGGTTGCCAATCGCGGAGGCGGTGTACCCAAGGTAGTTGTAGGCATCCACCACCACCTTTCCTTTGGTCAGATTGGAAGCCAGCGTCCCCTGGAAAAGATCGCCCCCGTCGAGGAGAAGAACACCTCCTGGATTGTCGGCGCGGATGTTGGCGAGGTAGCCGGCGAAGATGGAAGAGCCGCCCTGCTCGATCGCGGTACCGTCCCGAAGCGTCGCCGATTGCGGGAAGATTCCCCCGTGGAGGTCGTTCGTTCCGACGATGGTCAGCTTCACCGGGGCAGAAGCCGCCTCGGCGCGCGAAGGCGGCGGAAAGGCGCCCCCGCTGCCGGCGGACGGCGCGGTTCGGCAGCTGAGGCAGAATGCCAGCGCGAAGAGAAGCGAGTGGAGGCGCAGGCAAGGGGGATTCATCGGTTTCAAACCTTCGAGCGCATAACTCAGAAAAGCCCCGCCGCGCAATGCGATCTCAGGGCGCGCGCTCCCAGACATCGATCCCTTCGGCGCCCGGGGGTGGAACGCGTTGAACGAACCTACTTTGGAACCAGGTCAGCGTCTCGGGTGACATCTGCGCGTGGCCGCGGACTCCGACGATGACGAATCGAGATTGAGCGAGCGCGCGCCGGATGGCGACTTGCGAAGCGGGATCGCGAAAAGCCTCAGCCGTGCTGGCAAAACGGCGACCGGCGCGAGATGCGTCGAGTAGCATCGTGGCATAGGAATCCACCATCCGCAAAGTCTCCGGGCCATTGTCCGGAAGCCTTCCAGCGCCAATGCTCCAGGACGGTTCGAAGGCGAAGAGGGGGGCGCTCGGAGGAACATTTCTTCCAACGAACCGAGCGAGGGCAACCTGTTCCGGGGAACGATCGCGGCCGGTGAGAATCGCCCGTCGCGCCCCCCAGGCGGGGACGGCGACGAGCAGAGCAGACACCGGAACCAAGCGAGATTTCGCAGCTGCCCGCCAAGCCCACCGCCAAAGGCACGCCGCACCGTAGCCCGCCAGGGCGGACTCCGGCACTGCGAGATGGGCGTTGTACTGGCTCCAGTAGGTGGGTGACGAGACGAAGACCGCGACGATGAGAAGAAACGCAGACGCGAAAAAGCGCTCGCCCCTTTGACCGGGATCCCGCGCTCGAGCCAGGGCGAAGGCCAGGCCATACAGGAAAAGCGAAGACTCGAGGAGACGCCCCTGCCGCCAGAAAATGGCGCCCAATCGGACGACGGTTTCCAGATCGCCGTCCGGGGGGCGGTGCGCGTGGAACGAGACTACCTGGCGGAAAAAGTCCGCCGGGGCAGTGAGCGCTAGCGGAGCGACCAGCCCGAACCAGGTGGCCGCGGCGGCGGCCGCAAGGAGAATCCAATCGCCGCGCGACCCTTGACGCGGCCGAGAGGCCAGGCACGCCACCAGCCACAGGGCGCCCAAAAGCTTCACCGATATCGCCAATCCGCAGAGCGCTCCCGAGGCGAGCATCCACGAGGGACGGCGACCCTCTTCTTTCCCGTCCCTGCCGAGCCATACCCAAGCCAAGGCCAGGCAGCAAAGGTTGAGCACCGGCTCGAGGAAGGGGCCGCGTTCGATCGGAACCGCCTCGGGATGGGTTGCGTAAACTGCGGCGGCGACGATCGCCGCCACCGGCCCCGCCCAGCGCATTGCCAATCGCCCGAGGAGCAGGATGTTGGCGCAGCCGACCAGCGTCGCCAACCAACGCGCGGCGGCGAACCCAAAGGCCGGATCTCCCACTGTCCCCAGCCAGGCCACCGGCGATAGAAAATAGAGAAGCCCAGGGGGATGCGCGAAAACGAAATCGCGGTATGGTAGGACGCCTTTGAGGAGCAGCGCCGAGGAGGCGAAGTACACCCCTTCGTCGTAGTCGATAGGGTAGCCGAACGCTCCGGCTTGAATCAGCGGCGATGCTCGAAGGAGCCAGCCGATGGCGGCGATCGCCAGTACAGCCCACCCTGTTCGAGCATGCGCCGAGCTTGCGGTCAGCGCCCGCGCCTCTCTCGTCGCCGTGGACGGCTCGTTCATGCCAGTGCTCAGTTGAGGTGCCAGTTGTACGACCGGTTCGGTTCACAACCTCCATCGAATATGCGCGCCAACACCAGGCCCGAGTCCTCGGAGAGCACCCGCCCGACAACGCTGCCCCGCGCGGCGATAACGTAGTTGAAAAATCTGGAGGCGTTGGCCGGACCCGCCGGCCCATAGAGCGGCACGCGCCGATGCAGATACGCATATCCGCCGACGTAATCGAGATCCCGAGTCAAAATCTTCAATCCACACAGATCGGCGGCATCGTGAGCAGCGAGCAGCAGGCGATTCTCCGGGCCGCCCGCATCGAACGCGCTCACGTGGGCATCGCTCACGCCGAGCTTGTGGAAGGTGAGCTGGCGCAGAGTCCCTGCTGAGTAGGCGGCTGCACCTAGAACAAGGGCGGGAGCCCCGGCGCGAAGCCAACGCGCTCTCGAATCGAGCGCCAGCTGCAGCCCGACCGCGGCAAGCGCGCACCACAACGGGATGAGCGGGAAGAGGAAACGGAGCTCCTTGTGCGCCGACAGCCAGTGCGGGATGAAGAAGAGCAAGGCAATGCCAAAGAGCTCTCTCGCGCGCACGATTGCCAGCACGGCGAACCCCGCGATGACCACCCCCAAGGGGCCCAGAGCCTTGACGAGCACGAACGGGTAGTAGCTTGGCGGCGAGCGCCCGAAGATCTCCGCGCCACGCTCCAGCAGGTTGAAGCGCAGGTACGCGCTCGCCGAGTGGAACCAATGCCCCCAGGTCAGACGGTCGATCAACCCGAAAACGAACGCCCCGAACGCAAACACGATTAGCGCGTCTACCAACGGCCGGCGAGCCCGGCGAAGGAGCAACACCCCTAGCAGCCCAATGCAAAAAAGGGCGCACTGAAGTCGGAGGAGAACCGCCAGGCTCAGGATCGAGGTCCCGAGCCAAAGCTGAGAGCGCGATGCTTCCCTCGGGAGCGAAAGAGCTAGGCCCGCAGTGACCGCGAGCGCCGCGGCCGTCTCGCTCATCCCTCGGGGCGCAAAGTAGATCGCGACATTCATCAGGCAGAAGCAGGCGCAGCCGCAACTCGCGGCGAGCTTTCCCGCACCGCAGGCCCGGGCAAGTCGAAAAATCGCCAGCGCCGTGCCGATACCGACGGCACAGAAGATGATCCGGACCAATCTCAGATAAAGCCGGGGCGAATCGATCCCCGCCAGCCCTGCGAGCTTGATGACTCCGGCGATCAGCCCCGGAAACGTCCAGTTCCGCGCGCCATCGATGAACTCCCAGGCCAAAAGCCCATAGCCGAAGGCGGCGCGATGAGCGGGCTCGAGGGACTGGTAAATCTCGTCCGGCCAATGGAGGCCGTCGTCGTTGAAAGCGAGCCAGAGTCGCAGCGTGGCGCCTACCGTCAGCGAAGCGGCGAGGATGACCAGTGACAAGGGCCAACGGATCACCGGCGCCCCGCTTGGGACCTCCTGCGCTGGGACCTCGAGCGCTGCCCGATCGGCGCGAATGCCAAGCATTGCCACGCACTTACCACGGGGGCGCGCTCGCCTTCTCGAAAAGCGCCCAGCGACCTTCACGCGCGGCGAGGCGCCAGGTCGGCCCCGGAGGCATGGGTGCGAACGAATCCACGTTCCCGCGGACCACCACGTAATCGTAGTACTCACCGTCGAGCTCGTTGCGGAAGGTGGTCGGGTCCCACTCCCAGTTGGGGGCTCGCGGGGGCGGCGCCATCTCCGGTCGGTAGCGAAGCGGCGATTGAGGCAGGTTGGCGAAGGAAGGCTCGGCGATCCCGCCGAGCCGCGCCCGGTAGTAGCTGCCGAAGTGATGGTAGGGAATGAAGCGGGCCACGTCCGAACGCTGCTCGAAGATCATCGAGAACAGCCGCCGCCCTGGCTGCGCGTGCGCGAGCACCGGCTCAAAACCGTTCGCCTCCCGCTGAAACGCGCGCACGTGCACCGCGGCGCCGGTCGCAACCCACACCGCGATCGCCGCCGCCATCCAGAGCGACAGGGAGCCTCTGATTCCGCGCGGAGCGGGCGCAAGCGCGGGCAGCAGGAGCGCCGCCAGAATCGCGTAGCGCGAGTTTATCCACCACAGCCAACCAATCGCGAAGGGCATCGAAAAATAGAGCACCATCGCCAGCAAGACGATCGATCCCACCGCCGCCTTTTGCCACCGCGTGACCCAACCCGGGCGTCGTTGGCCCCACGGTCTCGCTCCATCCGATCGAGCTTGGCCTCACCACCGGACTGGTCAACAGCCAAGCCAGACACAGCGCAGCGGCGGGGATCATCCAGACGAGCTTTCGCCACAATACCGAGAGCCGATCGGCGAAGAGTCGGGCAATGCCCTGCCTTGTTTCCGGCGCAGGCCAGAGGATGAAACAGAGCACCGAAGCGGCGAGGAAGAAGACCAATGCCGACAAGTGAAGGTAGAAAATCAAGACGCTGATCAGCGCCAGCCCTGCTCCGCGCCGCAGGGTGGGCTGCTCCGCCTGACGAATCGTTTGGGCCAATCCCCAGACGACGAGGGGAAGCGCGGCCACATAATTCAAAAGACCGATGAGCAGCGGCATGCTCCAGAAGAGGGGGCAGGCAAAGATCGCCTGTCGCTCGTCTTGCCCGGCGGCGCGCAGAAATGATCTCACCGAATACGGAAGGCCGACCGCGATGGCGGTCAGGAGCACCAGATTTGCTCGTTCGGCCGTTCCGAAGACAAGCGAGAGAAGCACGCCGACGAGGTAATACAGCAAGTATTGCGTATGGCGGAAAGTGAGCGTGAACGCGTGCTGGCCTGCCCAGGCCGGATCCCACCAGTGTCGCAAGGTTGCAATCATCGCCACGTGCTCGGGCAGATCGGCGAAAGGCAGGTAGCGCCCCACCCAGAGCGGTGCCGCAACGGCGACGGCGCAGGTCAAGAGCACCCAGTCCCAGGCGGACGAACGGGAAGGGAGCGGTGCCAGGGGATCGAGCCGTTGCGACTTGCCGACCCCGGGCGTCATCGGGAAGCCGAAAAAGAGCTGGCGAGCGCGGAGCGGTAGACCTGCATCGTCTGCCGAGCGGTCTCGTTCCAGATAAACTGCGCTGACCGTTCCTTCCCGGCAGCGGCCCAGGTTCGCCGCTGCTCGGGCGAATTCAACAGCCCCTCCAGCGTAGCAGCCCACCCGTTGACATCGTCGGGGGCCACCTGAATCGCCCCGCTGCCGCAGATTTCCGGTAAAGCGCCGGCGGTCGAGACCACGGTGGGGACACCCAGGCGCATCGCCTCCAGTGGAGGTAATCCGAACCCTTCGTATCTCGATGGAAAGACGAACACCGATGCCCGCCGCATCAGCTCGTAGAAGATCGCGTCCGGCTGATGCCCGAGCGGGCGGATGTCAGCCCCCTCGCTTCGCGCGCGCGCAACCAGCGTGGAGAGCGCGCCCGACCCGAACCAATTCTGGCCAGCGAGAACGAGCGTGATGGGGTTTCCACGGGCGCGCAGGCGCGCGCATGCCGAGATCAGGATCTCCACGTTTTTTCGAGCATCGAGCGCACCCCCGTAGAGAACGTACTGCTCGGGGAGGGCCAGCGAACGCAGAAACACCAAACCGGTGGCATCCGGGGCGGGGACCGAATCCACGTGATCGACGCCGTGATACACCACCGAGAGCTTTTCTTCGTCCACTTGAAATCGCCGGGTGAGATCGTCTCGCGTTTGGCGGCTCACGCAAATCACCTTGTCGGCGACGCGCAGGCTGCGTGCCAGCCAGAGCCGGAATTGCCAGCGAAATGCCAATGAAACCGTCTCTGGTAGCAGCTCGGGAATGAGATCATGGACGGTGAGCACCAGGCATTTTTTCGGCACCCGCTTCGGTGGCAGATTGAAGTTGCAGACGGCGTGGAAGATCGGTTGCTCGACGTGTTCGAGAACCTCGGCCAGCTTCCAGAGGAAATAGACCGTCCGGCTGACCTCGCCGCGCGGGCTGTCGCCGGAATGCCGAGCTCCGATCCGCCACACCCGAACGCCCTGCCTTTCGAGCGCGGCGGAAAGATTCTTCGCGTAGAGTCCAATCCCAGTCGTCGGCTCATCCCAGAGGGATGCATCCAGCGCAATCGACGCGGGGGGACCGGAATCAGTGTCTCGGTGCATTGTACGCCGGCCGGGCGATGCAGAGCAGGTTTTTGCCGATCGGAGGTTTGATGTATTTCTCCGTCGCCCGGGCGATCGGAACGACGAGCCGGTCGTACATCTTTGCCGCCCGGTCGGAGAACCCTGGCGAACGGCCGGCCCGTCCGGCGAAAAACCAGGGAAGAACGCCAGGGAAATCGAAGTAGCGAATCGTTTCGATGACGAATTCCGCTTGCTCGACCACCTGGATCAGCCCAAGCAGAGTGTAGCGCCTCTCATGGCCCACTTTTTTATCGAGGACGCCGTAGAGCCAGGGAAGCGCAGGCACGAAGATGAGCAGCTTACCTTCCGATCGTAGAATGCCGCGGATATTCCTGAGCATCGAGACGTCATCCACCACGTGCTCGAGCACGTTCACCAGGAGCGCCGCGTCGAATGGCGCCCCGATGTTCGAAGCCGCACCGTCGACGGGAGCGAGGCTTTCGACCAGCGCGCAGATCGTCCGAACGTGTGGCTTGCCGTCGAAGCGCTCCTTCAGCCGCGGGTACAGGTTCTTCGCGGGCTCGACAAGCAAAAGGTCCTCCACCCCATCCACGTAGCGGGAGGCAATGTTCCCCAGCCCGGCGCCGATCTCGACCACCTTCCCCTTTAGATGCGGGCGGAACCGGTGGAGGATCCAATCTTGATACGCGGGTAGATCTGCGAGCGCCTCGAGATCCTGCCCAGCATAGTTGGCGCCCGCGCGCGCCATCGACGAGTTGGCATCGGATCCCACCGGTCTTGTGCCCTCGTGCCCGTCTTGCTCCGGCATGCGCGGGGAATGGGATATCACACCCCGGCCGCTCGCAGCGGCCCAACGTCGTCGTTCGTCCTGTGATAATCACCCGCCTGGATGTCGGTCCATCAGCTCGTTCCAAGCCTGCTGCCCGGCGACGCGATGGGGCAGGCGGCGATTCATTTCCAGCTTCTCTTGCGGCGCCTGGGGCATTTTGGAGAGCTGTATGCGGAAGAATTCCCGCCCGGCTTCTCGTCGCTGGTAAAGCCGGCCCGCGAGCTTCGGCCGGACCCGAACGATCTCGTCCTCTACCATCACGGCATCAGCTCGCCCTTGAGCGGATCGCTTCTTCACCTTCGCTGCCGCCGCGGCATCATCTACCACAACATCACCCCCGCCCGATTCTACGAGGGAACGCCGCTCTGGGAGTCGCTGATGTCCGGGCGAGCGCAGCTCTCGGCGATGGCGCCCTTCATGGATCTGTCGATCGGCGTATCCCGATTCAACTCCGAGGAGCTGCGTTCAACGGGTCACCGCAACGTGCACACCGTTCCGCTTTTCGTCGAGCCACGGCGCTTCGGCGCCGACCGGGCGGACGCGAGGATGCTCGCGAAACTAAGCGATCCGGCGCCGGCGCTGCTCTGCGTCGGCAGGGTGGTGCCGCACAAGCGCGTGGAGGACGTGCTTTCGCTTCATGCAGAGCTGCTCCGGCTGCGACCGACCGCCCGGCTGTGGATCGTGGGAAGCTACGCCGCCGGCAACGCCTACGTGAGAAAAGTCCGCCGCCTGGCCAAGCAGCTGGCAAACGTCGAATTCTTCGGGCGAATGTCCCACGCACAACTCGTTGCGGCATACCGGGCGGCGTCCACCCTGATCTCGATGAGCGAACACGAAGGCTTCGGGCTCCCGCTCCTCGAGGCAATGGCTTCCGAGCTGCCCGTGGTCGCCTACGCGGCGGCAGCCGTGCCCGAAACGCTCGGCGGCGGCGGGATCGGCTTCACCCAGAAGCGTTACGCCCTACTCGCCGAGTTGGTGGATGAGCTGCATCGCAATTCCAAGTTGCGAGAGACGGTCCACCGCACCCAGACGCGACGGCTGAGCCAGTTGTCGGCGGACGCGGCCGCGCGGCGACTGGAGCACGCGCTGGCGAAGTCCATCTCGGCCACCAGCCCCCTTCGCCGTCGCGCCGGCAAGCCTCGGGTGGCGATCGTCGTTCAGAGATTCGGCGAGGTGATCGGCGGCGCCGAAGCCCACGCGCGATCGATTGCGCGGCACCTGGGGCGCGATTTTCAGATCACCGTGCTCACCACCTGCGCGAAAGATCATCTGACCTGGACCAACGAGTTTGCTCCCGGGAAGACGCGGGTGGATGGCATCTCGGTGATCCGCTTCCCCACCGAGCGTGCTCGGACGATGCGCTCGTTCAACCGTCTTTCTCGCGATCTGTTTCGGCGGTCCAATGATCGACTGCACGAGGAGCATTGGGTCGCCGAACAAGGACCCGCGGCGCCCGGCCTGCTCGAATACCTCTCGACCGAGGCAAAGAACTACGAAGGATTTATTTTTTTCACCTACCTGTATTCCACGACGGTCTGGGGTTGTCCGTTGGTCGCGGATCGCGCGATCGTCGTGCCCACCGCGCATGACGAGGGACCCCTTCGATTCGACCTCTACACAGACGTGTTTGAGCGGGCGAGGGTTTTGTTTTGTAACACTCCGGAGGAGGCGCAGCTGGTCCGCCGGCGCTTCGCGAAACATGCGCCGATCCGGGTGGTCGGAGTGGGTGTCGATCGGGTACCGGGCGACCCGACCAGATTTCGCCGAAAGTACGGAATCGACCGGCCGTATCTGATGTACGTGGGACGAATGGAGGCAGGCAAAGGCATCCCCGAGCTGGTCAAAGCGCATCGCCGGCTTTGGCGCACCGAAAAGGAGGCACCCCTGCTGGTGCTCGCCGGCTCCTCTGACACAAAAATAGAAGGTCCGGGAGTCCGGTACCTGGGCGTGATCTCGGACGGCGACAAGGCGGACGGACTGGCCGGGGCGCTGGCGGCGGTGATTCCGTCGCGATACGAGAGCCTGTCGCTGTTGGCTCTCGAGGCGTTTGCTCAGCGCACCCCCATTCTTGCCAACGCCGAGTCGGATGTCTTGTGCGGACAGGTGACGCGCAGCGGAGCCGGCGCCAGCTACGAGGATTTCGAATCCTACCAAAGCGGCATCCGGAAGATCGCGGCCGAGCGTGGGCTGATGGCACGTCGCGCGCTGAGCTATGCACGTCAGCACACCTGGCCGCGCGTGATATCAACGTACCGGCAGGAAATGCGGAAGATCGTGGAGGATCAGCGATGAGGCTTCTGGGAGATGCGATCAGGCAGAGCGACCTGCTCCAAAGACTCGAAGAGCGGCTCCGTGCGCGAGGACTGGGGTCCGAGCCGCAAGCCCCATCCTCGTCGGTTGGGATTGAGCCGCCGGTCGATCCACTCTCGTTCAATCTGGCGGCGCTCGAAGAACACGCCGATCCCACCCGCTCGGTGCCGCTGCAAACCCACCGGGGCGGCGTCGGACGCGCCGTGTTGCTGGCGAAGTGGGCTTTCCGGACGACCTGTCAGGTTTTCATCAACGAGGCTCTTGCCCGCCAGCGCCTTTTCAACGGTCACGTGCGCGACTCCTACGCACAGCTTTCCGCCGAGGTGATCCGCCTTCGAGCCGAGGTGGAGAAACTTCAGACCGCTTCGGTCAAGAAGCGGGCAGTGCGTCGAGGTTAACCGGTGGGATACGCGCGGGACCTCATTCACGGGCGAATGCTGGGCATCAGGGGCAGTTTGAAATAAGAGGTTGCTCGATGCTTCGAAATCTTCGCGAACTGTACCAATACCGGGCGTTGCTCTGGAGCTTGACGTTGCGCGAGCTCAAGGCGCGCTACCGCGGGTCGGTTCTCGGCTTTCTCTGGACGTTTCTCAACCCCACCCTATTGATGATTTCCTACGCGCTGGTGTTCGGCGTGTTCATGAAGAGCGGAATCAAGAACTACGTGTTCTTCTTGTTCGTCGGCCTGATTCCCTGGACTTTCTTCGCCAGCTCGGTGGGAATGGGCGCAAGCGCGATCAGCGATCGCCGCGACCTGCTCACCAAGGTCCGCTTTCCACCCCAAGTATTGCCGGCGACGGTGATCGCAACCAATCTCTGCAACTACTTGCTCTCGCTACCGCTGATGTTCGCTTTGGGAATCTACTTTGGCACGTTCCCATCCTGGCACATCGTCGCCTATCCCCTCATCCTTGCGATTCAAATCCTGTTCACGCTCGCGCTGGTGTACTTCGTCTCGGCGGTGAACGTCGCGTTTCGGGACCTGCAACACATTCTCACCAACGTCATCACCTTCTGGTTTTTCGCGACCCCGGTCGTCTATGCCTCCTCCAACATTCCGTCCAGATTTCGCGAGGCAATCATGCTCGTCAATCCGATGGCAGCGGTGGTGACTTCCTATCAGGCCATTTTTTACGATCATCAACTCCCTGCCGCGGGGCCGCTCGCGCTGGTAGGTGTGGAGTCGCTCGTGTTCCTCTGGCTGGCCGCGCTGGTGTTTGACCACCGACGGGAAGATTTCGCCGAGCTTGTCTGATCGAGTCTTGAGCCTCACCGAATGGACGCCATTGTCATAGAAGATGTTACCAAGCACTTCCGAAAAAGCACCGTCCAGCGGCACCACACGACATTCAAGACAGAGCTCATCCGATGGGTACGAAGGCAGCGCCGGACGCTACCTCAGAATTTCATTCAATCGCTCAACGGAGTGACCCTTCGCATCCCGCAGGGAACGACGACCGGATTGATCGGGCGAAACGGCGCCGGAAAGAGCACCCTGCTCAAGATCATTTCCGGAATCTACAACCCCACCTCAGGGAGGGTGGAGGTCAACGGGCGGATTTCGGCGCTCCTCGATTTGGGCGCTGGATTCCACCCCGACTTTTCGGGGCGCGAAAACATCTTGATCAATGGAATCATCCTCGGGATGTCTCGGGCGGAGATTCGCGCTCGGATGCAGACGATCATCGACTTCAGCGAGCTGGGCGATTTCATTGACGAGCCGGTGCGGACGTATTCGAGCGGAATGTACATGCGGCTTGCGTTCTCGGTCGCCACCCACGTTGATCCGGACATTCTCCTCATCGACGAGATTCTCGCCGTGGGAGATGAGCACTTCTCGCGCAAGAGCCGCGCGAAGATGAATGAGTTCAAGAAGACTGGAAAGACGATTGTCCTGGTCACCCACGATCTCGGCACGGTCGAGACATGGTGCGATCAGGCGGCCTGGATTGATGGCGGACGAATCCGGTCGGTCGGTGTCCCACGGGACGTGGTGGCGCAATATCGAGACGCGGTCGAGCTCGGCGAAGCGGGGGTGGCAAACTCCGCTCCGGCCAACCCGGCGGTTGGCGTAACCCCAGCCTCCCCCTCCGCCAATGGACAGGCGCACTTTGCATTGCACCTCAAACACGTCCAACTCCTGGACCAGGTAGGTTGCGAAGCCCCTACCCTCGATCCCAATCACTGCCTCGATCTCGCGATCGAATTCGAGGCGCCCGAGACCCTGGTGGATGTCGGCTTTACCATTCGCATTTATCATTCAGAAGGAATGCAGGTGTTCGGAACAAACTCGTTCATCGAATCCGTCGACCTTCCGACTCCGCTCCCCCGGGCAGGTGTGGTGCGCTTTACGATCGAGAGGCTCGGGTTGGCGGCGGGGACCTATTCGATGGACGTCACGGCCCACAACCGCGCCGGCGTCGACTACGATTCGAACCGAGGTGTTTGTTCATTCAAGGTTTCTTCAAAGATGCAGGGGACCGGAGTTGCCCGACCGACGCATCGGTGGTCGGTGGTAAGTCGAGAATACGATCCGTCTGGGATTCATCCGATAACGTCGCGCGCAACCTAGAATGACAAGCGGGTAGGCCGAAAGAAGCGCAAAAGGAAACCTTGAAGATCGCGCTGCACAACACTTTCTTCGGTCAAGAAGTCGCGGAAACGGAGCTCGCTCGGCGGATCGCGGTTGCCGCGCGCTGCCTCGGGTGGGAGGCGATCGAAGTAGCCACCTCCGACGAAATCATCTCGCTGCAGCCGGACTTCGTTCTGGCACTCCACTTCCGGACGCCGAAGCTCACTGCTTTTCCAACCTACGGTTGTCTGTGGAACCCGCCGTCGTTCATGGAACGAGCCCCGGAGTTCGTGCGCAACGTGCTTTCCTACGACGCCTACTTGACGTCGGCCGAAGGAACCAGCCAATGGGTCCGGGATCTGCTTCGGCGCACGGCGAAGCGCACGTTCTTTGCTCCATTTTATACCAGTTGTCCCCGAAGCCGTTGGCGGAGTCCGAGTCTTGACTCGCCGCGACTGGTTTATCTCGGCACGAACTGGGACGGTTCAAGATATCCGGAGCTCTTCCGTGAGCTCGCGACACTCCCCTACCTGGACGTTTACGGTCCAAGCGGCCGTTGGGGACACGCAGCCGTGGCGTATCGCGGTCCGCTTCCCTTTGATGGCGAGAGCGTCCTCGATGTTCTCAACCGATCGGGCGCGGGGCTTTGTCTCCACCGCCCAGAACATCGCGAGACAGGCATTCCGTCGCCCCGGATTTTCGAGATCGCCGCTTCGGGCGCGATTGCCATCTGTCAGAAGCACGTCTTCATCGAAGAGAAGTTCGGCGATTCCGTGCTCTACCTGGATGAAGGACTCGGGCCAGCACAGATGGCCGCGCAAATCGGCGAACGCTTCAATTGGATCGCCGAAAACCGCGAGAAGGCCGAAGCCATGTCTCAGCGCGCCCATGCGGTATTCGAGCGGGAATTCTCGCTCGAAATCCTTCTCGAGGAGATCGGGCGCCGACATTGCGAGGTGAGGGTCGCCGAGGGTTTGCGGAAGTCGGCCCGACCGAGTTCGCAGGGTCACGTGCAGGCAATCGTTCGCGCGGGCAAGCGGTCGCCGGCGAAGCTGTCGCGTGCGCTGGCCAGCATCGCGAATCAAACGTACCCCGATCTGAGCGTGCTGATCGTCAAGCACGGGCCCCAGGACATTGAATCTGCACTCGGCGCGTGCCGCCCGAGATGCAAAGTCGAGGTGATTGAGGTGCCTCCAGACAATCCTCGTTCGACAAGTCTCTGGCTTGGGCTCAAAGCGGCGCGGGGCGAGTTTGTCGCCAACCTGGATGACGATGATGTCTGGTTTCCGAACCACCTGGCGACTCTGGTTCCGCTCGTCGCTGGGGACCGGCCAACCGGGCTCGCGTACTCAGGAGCGGTCAGACGGCTCGAGCAGGACGACCCGGACGCGCCAGCCTTGCCCGCAGAGCCTGCTTCGCTCGTCTACCATGATCGTTATGACCGGGAACCGCTTTACTCGATCAAGAATTACATCGCTTCGAACGCATGGGTCGTTCGGCAGGAGCTGGTGCGGGAAGCCGGCGATGATCCAAAGCTCGACGTGTGGGAAGACCTTCTGCTCTTGCTTCGGTTCGCCGAGGTCACCGCCTTCGCGTTCAGCGGGGAAGTGACCGCTCAATACTTCCACCGCACGAGCCTGGCCGATAACGCGGTATTCCTCCCGGCCGATGCTTGGGAGGCCGCGGCCAACCGGATCCGCCGGATGATCTCGAAGCCCACCGCAGAATTGGAAGTGCAGCGATGACACCCTTGATTCGAATCATTCATACCTTGGGCGGCTGCGGCGGAACGATTCTGAGTCGCTGCCTTGGCGTTCTTCCCAGGGTTGTCTTGTTCAGCGAGATCAACCCGCTCGCGGCGAAGCTGTTCGAGACCTTCGATCCAATCTACCAGGACCGTCACTGGCATCATCTGCTCGAGACACCTGATTTAGAGCGCTTCGGGGCTGTCGATCTGCGCGAGATGGCGGCGTTCCGCGCCCTGATCGGCCGGTTCCAGGAACGCGCCGATGCACTCGGCAAATATCTCATCCTTCGGGACTACAACTATGTGGAGTTCGTCGGTGTTCCCTTCCTTGAGAACCCTCCCAGGCGCCGCATGATGGCCAAAGCCCTTGCGCAAAGCGTTCCATTGTCCGCCCTCGCCTTCATCCGTCATCCCGTCGATCAGTGGAGCAGCCTGTGCAAGCATGAGAAGGTTCGAGGGGTCCTGTTGCCGAGGTTCTTTTTGGAAGCCTACCTTGCCTTCCTCGATGACCTTGGAGACGTTCCGCTCTTTCGCTACGAAAGGTTCGTCGGTGAACCGAGGACCGAGCTTCGGCGCATGTGCGATGTCCTCAGCCTTGAGTTCGACCCGGCATTCGAGCACAAGTTCTCGTCCTATGACCAGGTGACCGGCGACTTCACCCGTCACCACGAGCGCAGCATTGCGCCAGCGCCGAAGCGCCTGATTGCCGCCGCCGACCTGGCGGCATTCCGCGGCGACCCCAACTACGAACGGGTGCTCGAACGGACTGGATACTCGGACGACCTGTGGGAACGCGGTCGAAGGGATGACGTCGGCTGATGCTGCTGCAGAAAAACCACGTCCGCGACGGGAACAGTGGCTATTGCCGCCGCGTGGCGTGCGACCTAACGCGCAGACGCGGACTGCGACTGGCGGACGGTGAGCACTCCTTCATCGGTGAGGCGTGCGTCAAAATATGGAGTACACGGCAGCTCGGCTGCGAAACACTGATCGTTCTTGATCGGCACTCTCACCTGGTAACCGGACGCGGTCACCTTCACCTCGGTACCGACCGTGCCGTCGATGGGCGCCGGCCAGGCCAAGACAGGAAACACCCGAGAGCCGTGAACCAGCATGCCCCACATACCCATGGTCTTCAGGAGGTAACCCGCGGTGGCCAGCAGGCCAGCGCAGAGTCCGGCGCGGGGGAGTGGGTGAGAAAAGAGCCGCGGATGACTCGCAACGAAGGCGAGCGGTAAGAGCCAGAGGGCGTGGAGGAAGCCGAGCCCGAATCTCGGGTCGGGAGCTGACAGGAACCAGAAGACCGACCCGGCGAAGGCAACCGCGAACGGAACGGCGAGGGCGCGGCTCGTCGCGCGGAGGCTGACAAGCCAGCAAAGTAGGCCCACGACAATGAGCGCCAGAAGCAACAGGATGTCGGGACGCGCGAGCACGCTTGCTTTCCACCATGAAGGCAGCCAGGCCCAGTTGCCGAGCACCTGGTCAGGCTTGAACCTCGGTAGACGGGCCCAGGAGGCCAGCCAATCCTTTTCGCCACGTACGCTGGCCGCGTCCGGCATCCAACGCAGGCGCGCGAAGCACGTGGAGACGACCGGATAGACAAGGCATCCGGACAAGAAAACTGAGCGCAGTACCCAGGGTCCTATGCCGACGGCGATCATTGCACCGAGGCGAGCCATCCACGCCGGCCGGTACTCCCGGTAGCGAAGAGCCAACGCGAGGAGGCTGCCAGGGAGCAACGGCGCAGCGGAGATCTTGATCACCGTCGCCAAAACGCACAAAAGCGTCGCCGCGCGCGCGTCGTCTTGGCTTCCCAGCGCGAAGGAGTGCGCCCAGAGCACGAGCGCCAGTGGAACCAGCACCGTCATCACGTAGTCGGGGGCTGCCCCACCGAGGCCGGTGGTCGCATGGGCCAGCGGCACGACCATGAACGCCAATCCAAGATTGGGGTAGCTTCGATCGCCCCGGATGAGCCGTTCGAGGGCCACGCTCACCGCGGCGGCGGTGAAGGTCATCGGCAGCAGATTGGCGAAGTAGCCGCCGTCGGGCGCCCACGGATGGTGCAGGAGTGAAGCGAAGATGAACCAACCGCTGTTGAACGCGAGCCGTCCATGGACATTGGCCAGCCCGACTTGGATTGGGCGCTCACTGATCCACTTAACGGTCTGCAGATAGTAGAGGCCGATGTCGAAGTTGTGCTCGTGCGGCAAGATAAGCAGCGAGAAGAAAACGAGCGCCGCGCCCGCGCCCAGGATCTCGGTTGCCGACAACCCCTCGAGCACCCACCGCCTTCGGCGGAAGAAGAGGAACAAGCCGACCAACCACACCGGGGCAGCGAGCGGAGAAAGCGGCAACGCGAAATTGAGGAGAATCCCGAAGACGATCAAGACCCCGATGCCAAGCATCCCGGTCACGGCTCGCCGCAGCCGCAGATCTCCTTGGTAATGGAGGAGGGCTCCGTACCCGAGGATGGGAGGGATCCAGGTCGCGGTCGCCAGCAGGATGAAGATCACGGATTCTCCGAGTGACTCCGAGGCCGCCACGTATACTACACACCACCAGCCGCGATCGTTTTGCGAGCCGTTGCCCAGATGCACCTCGAGCTCGCTGCTGAGGTCGTAGCTTGCTAAGGCGTCAAATCGCCTGATATTAGCCGGTCGGCCTTGAGGATGTTGCCTGAGGGTTCTGATTCTGTTTTGAGCGACCTGCGTAGCGGGTAAAGAAGGGGTTTTTTTTGGAATCCGCGTTATCACGCCACCAACAGCTACGCTCGAAGCTATCGCTTGTCCTCGGAGCCGCCTCCGCACAGGACAATCAAACCGTTGACGTGATTGTAACTCCCAACGAGATGAACGAGCGCCACGGGACCGGCTCGTTGGTCCGGCGACTCTTCGCCGACCGTAGGGGCTTGCTCTCGATTCGAGCGCGCAACGACTACGGGGGAGAACACGACCTCGGTGATGCGATCGTGCTCGCGCACGGCAACTCCAGCCGCGCGGTCGCGTTTGAGCGGGTTTTGCAGGCCGTGCGCGGGAGGAGCGTACGGCGCGTTATTTGCGTACCCTATATTTCAGACGACCTCGTTACCTCCATCGTCCTTGGCGATGCGTTCCAAGCTCCGGTCTGTATCTGGATCATGGACGACCAAAATGTTGTCGTAAACAATATCCCCGATCGATTGATGCAAGAGGCCTTGGAGAAGGCGAAGCTACGCCTGGCCACGCATCCGGAAATGCGCCAAGCGTACGAGAGAAAGTTTGGCCTGCGCTTTGGTTTGCTTCCCGCCGTCGTTCCGGCTGCTCTGATTCGGCAACGGCCGGCCGAGCCTCCATTGACAGGCTCAGGCGCGCGAGCGGCCCTGGTGGGCAACCTGTGGAGTCGTACCTGGCTGGACCGTCTCTGCTCGATGGTTTCCGACAGTCAAATGCAAGTCGATTGGTATGGGAATCACCAGCAACCGGCTCTGGGCTTGACACCGATGGACGTTCGGCGTTTGGAGCAATCGGGAATTCACGTTCATGGAATCCTCCCCGAGCAGTTGCTCGCGGAGAGACTTTCGCAGCACGCCTACGCCCTGGTTCCCACAGGAATGGTTGCGGACGGGGGCAACGAAGCGGCGATGGCGCGCCTCAGCCTGCCGGGAAGAATTCTTTTCATTGCTGCCACATCCAACATGCCGATAATCGTTCTTGGCGACGCGGAGTCGTCAGCGTCAAGGTTCGTGCGCCGCTTTGGCATTGGGGTAACCAGCCCCTACGAAGCGCAGGCGTTTCGCCAGGCGGTGGGGCAGGTCACTGCGCCAGAGATCCAAGCGGCGATGCGTCGCAGCGCGGTCAAAATTGCCGGCGCCCTCTCCAGCGACGATGTGGCCGAGTGGCTCTGTCAGTCCGTCGATCGCGGCGAGCCTGCCGACGACCGCTTCGAGGCTCTGTTTCCCCGCGATGAGGCGGATCTCGTCGCATTCATCGAACCTCCGCCACCGCCGGATATCCACCGCGAGTATGTTGCTGAATACTACGCCTTAAGCCACCTTCGGAGTCGAGGGTTTCGCCCGGACTTTGTGATCGATGTCGGAGCTTCCATCGGGATTTGGTCTTGGGTGGCAAGTAAGGTTTTCCCAGACGCTCGGTTCGTCCTCATCGACCCACTGGCGGCCAAGTACGATCCACGCGCACGTGAGAATTTTACTCTTGGAGCTAGCGGACTCTCGGAAACACGATCCTGTCGAGGTACCCGTCCGCACCCTGGATGAGCTCGACCGTGAACACCGATTCGGCGGCCGCGGCCTTTTGAAAGCCGATGTTCAGTTTGCGGAGCACCTGGTTCTCGAAGGCGCCCGCGAGTTGCTTCCGCGACTCGACGCCATCGTTCTCGAGCTGTCATTGTCCCGCTGCCACCCGGAGGCTCGCACCCTTCTTGAAATGATGAATACGCTTGATGCGCACGGCTTCAGGTATTTCGACGACGCAGGATGCTGGCGCTCCTCAGTCGATGGCATGTTGATACAAAAGGATGTGCTCTTCGTGCGGCGCGGCGTATGCGAATCAGGGACGCAAAGCTCAGGGCGATGAACCACCTTCCCAAGAGGGAAATTCAGTCGTCACTTCGAGCTCGCCTTTCCGAGCTCATCGCCGCCCAACCCCACCCGCCTGCTCCCCCGGAGGAGGCCGCGTCATTCGACGCCATCGTCTCCCACGTCGAGGTGACCGAGCAACACGGCGTGGGTGTCCTGCTCAAGCGGCTGTTTGGCACCGCGCCGGGAATCATCTCGATTCGTTCCCAAGATCAATTCGGCGGCGAACAACAATTCGGCGAGCGTCAGCTGCGCCTGCACCACGGCAACGCGCCCCGACCGGCGGTATACGCAAGCGTCGCGGCCCTGGACGGCCGGATCGGCCGTATCCTCGCTTGCCCATACTTCGCGGATGACGTTTGGACGGCGATCGCTCTCGCCGATGTTCACGGCGCCCGCCTATGCACCTGGCTGATGGACGACCAGAACCTGGTGGAAAAGGGCATCCCCGACGCCCTGATGCGCGAGCTGCTCGAGCGCTCGCGCGTTCGATTCGCCATCTCCGGGCCGATGCGCGACGCGTACGAGGCAAAGTACGGGCTGGAAATCGGCGTTCTACCGCCCACCGTTTCCCCTCATCTGGTGCAGGTCGAGGCCCTCGCACTTCCTCGCACCGCACTCACCGCCGGGCGGGCAGCGATTGTCGGCAACGTCTGGGGGCAGCATTGGCTCAACCTCCTGCGACGCGCGTTGGCAGGTTCCGGGCTTCGCTGGGATTGGTTCTGCAACAGCGGTGCAAGGTGGTTGCAAGCTTCCAAGGCCGAGCTGGCGCTCGATGGTCTGATTGTACGCGGCTCGCTCGCCAATGAGATGGAGCTCAAGCGGGAATTGCAAGGCAGGCCTTTTGCCATTGTTCCCTCCGGCACGCTCGAGGAGGGGGACGACCGGCGAGCAATCGCTTCATTGAGTCTGCCTTCCCGGATCATTTTTTTGACCGCCGCCGCCAACACGCCCGTCCTCGTGCTGGGCAGCAGGGAGACCGCGGCCTCCAAATTCGTCGAGGCGTTTGGCCTTGGCGCGACCGCGGGGTATGAAAGCAACCAGATCATGCGCGCCATCGACCAACTGCTGAACCCTGAAACGCAGCGACGGATGAGGGCAAGGGCAGCCGCGCTTGCGCCATCGTTCTCTTCCGGCGGGGTGCGCGATTGGCTCTGGGGCTCACTGGACGCCGGCCGGCCTTTGGACCAGCGTTTCGAGGATCTTCTCCCGCGCTCGTACAACATCCATGGTCCGGAGACGCAATGCTAGAGCAACTGCTGAAGCGAACCCCGCTTTTCAAGACGATTCAGAGGGTCAAGGATCTGATGCTTGAAAAGCTCGATCGCGTCGAGAAGAGGCTCGATCGCATCGATGCTCAACAAGCGGAACACAGCGCCAACGACACCTCCATCCTCGAGGCTCTGGTGCATTTGGTGCAGCGCGCGCCCGCGGACAACGCGATCGCCGAGTCCCGCCAAGCCGCGCTGCTGCGAGAGATCCGGCAGCGCGCGGATACAACCGACGAGCGCCTGATTGGCTACGGGCGGCAAATTCTTGAGCTCGAGCGCGCATTTCGCGAGCGCTACGACGCTTTAGAGAAGTCGATCGCCGCCGGACGCGAAGCAGTCCTCCAGCGCGCCGACCTGGACGCCCTGGTGGTCCGCCTTCAACGGGAGGAGATCGGCTTGGCTCCGCGCCTTGATGGCGCTCCGGGGGGCGAGGATGAGCCCGAGCTGGCGCTGGTTTCCCACCTCACAGCGTTCATCCCTCACCGGGTGGCGATCGATGTCGGCGCCCACGCTGGGGTGTACTCCGAAGCCCTTCTCAAAGCCGGGTTCGCCGTCCACGCCTTTGAGCCCAACCCAAAGATGATCTCACAGCTCCGCGCACGTTTAGGGGGGCGGCCGGGATTCGCCGCCCATGCGCTCGCGGTCGGATCGAGCGATGGCACTCTGTCTTTGCACTTGCTGAAAGACTCGACTGCGGATCATGTCTACGACGCGAGCACGCTGAGCACGTTTACCACCCACGCGCTGCCCGACGGGCTCACCTATGATGGCGCCCTCGATGTTCCGGTGCGCTCGCTGGAAAAACTGCACGCCGACGGCGTTCTGCCCACGGAAGTCGGCTACCTGAAAGTCGATACCGAGGGTTTCGACCTCGAAGTCGTTCGCGGCATGGGCTCACACCGATACCCCCTGGTCTCGGTTGAGTTCTGGGACAGCGCGATGGAATTTGGAAAGAGCGGTGCGATGAATGCGCTGCCCGATCTCGTCGCCGAGCTGCAGGGCCGCGGGTATTCATGGTGGATCGTGATTTACCGGGTGTGGGGCGACACCACCAGCAGCGTGCGCTTTTACTGCAACGTCGCCAGGTCGGTTGAGCGCTCGTGGGGCAACGCCTTCTTCTTCCAGGACTACTCCCTCTTCGCGCAGGCTGAGCGTTGGTGCTCGGCAGTGCTCCCCAGAACATACTTCGCCGCGACACAGAAGAAGAACGGGGCTCAAATCCACGAAGCGCCGAAGACGACCGCCTGAGGATCAGATCACCAGGCCGCGATCGCGGAGGAGTTGGACAATCCGATCGGTGCTTTCCGCGATCGACTCTCGATCGGTGTGCATCTCGAGCTCGGGATGCTCCGGGGGCTCATAGGGATCGGAAATGCCGGTAAATTTTTGGATTTCTCCCGCAAGCGCCTTTCGGTACAGCCCCTTCGGATCCCGCTCGATCAGCACTTTCAGATCGGCCCGGAGAAATACTTCCAGGAAGGGAATCCCTTCCTGCGCCGCTGCCTGGCGGATCTCGTTCCGAATTTCGGCATAGGGCGAGATCGCTGCGCAGACAGAAACCACGCCTTTCTGTGCAAGGACGGTGGCCACATACCCCAAGCGGCGAATGTTCGCGTCTCGATCCGCCTTGGAGAATCCCAGGTCCTTGGATAGGTGTCGGCGAATCTCGTCGCCATCCAGGATGTGAACGGCTCGCCCAACCTCGAGCCTCTTCGACAGTTCCTGGGCCAACGTGCTCTTTCCAACGGCGGACAATCCGGTAAACCAGACAATGAATCCGCGACGAGCGCGTGAATGACTGGCTGCGGTTTTCGCTTGTTCAGTGCCCTGGTAGTGGGCTCGCAAGACCTCCGCTACCTCGTAACGGGTGAACTCGGGCGGCAAGTGGCCACCCGCGCGGAGCGTCTGCCGGACCTGGGTGCCGGAAAGCTCGACGCGCTGATCGACTGGATGAGGGCAGCTTCTCGCCGAGGCAAGGTTGTCGCATGCCCGGCAAAAAAACATCGCATCAAATCGCAGCGGCTCTACCCCCAGCTCCTCCTTCGAGAAATGATCGAAAACGCCTTGAGCCTCGAATGGACCATAGAAGTTCTTTACGCCTGCGTGGTCTCGGCCGACGATTAAGTGCTCGATGCCGTAATTTTTTCTGAGC
>WNEZ01004288.1_pt1 | contig 28900 bp, 26 predicted proteins | sample 5400521 | NCBI WGS metagenome assembly WNEZ01 (sample SAMN13153339, study PRJNA577476) | soil metagenome | isolation source: 120 cm saprolite under Douglas fir tree site 2 hole 1 replicate 1 | place: USA:California | collected 2015-04-18
GGGGGAAACAATGGGATATGATCCTGAAAAGCATCACCGCCGTTCTATTCGTTTGAAAGCGTACGACTACGGCCAGCCAGGCGCTTATTTCGTGACCATCTGTTCCTGGCAACGCCAACCACTTTTCGATAGGACGGCACTCCGTAAGATACTTGTAGAAACGTGGCAACAATTGCCTGCACGTTATGCGAACCTGTCTCTCGATACGTTTGTCGTTATGCCGGATCACATCCACGGCATCCTCCATTTGATCTCGCCCCTAAAGCAGATTCCAGGGCCAACATTAAGTGACATTATGCGGGTGTATAAGTCTATTACCCGCGTGAGTTGGATTCGGTATAACAAAAGCCGAAATATGACTTGTGGGAGACATCTCTGGCAGGAGCGATTCTACGATCATGTTATTCGTAACGAAATACACTTAACTCTCATCCGCGACTATATTCTGCACAACCCGCTGCAGCCAGAGATTCTCCAGGGGAAAGATCTTGACGAGGATTTGTGGGATGAAGTGATGCAGCGTTTTGTTCTTGGCGATGCCAACAGGACATAGCGAGACCGAACCAATCTTCCTGATAACTGATGAACTTTGACAACCAAATTCGGGAATGAGAGGGCCGCAAGCGGCCCCCGCGTCCTGATAATTTTTGACGATCGAATGAGGTAATGATCGGGACACTTGCGTCCCCAGCCTCCTGATGGACTTTGCCAACCGAATGGGGGAAGGTGCGTCCTGCATCCTGTAGGGACAAGGGGTGGAGTAGGGTGGATGAGGGGGCCTGGTGCTTGTCCTGGTGGGGAGGAGACCGGTTGGCCTCATGCAACCCAGACCACTCGTCATGCCACCAGGACAAGCACCAGGCCCCCACCCTGCTCCACATCCACCCCTTGTCCCTACAGGACGGAGGCGGACGTTTGCCATCATTCCCCGATTCGGTCGTCAACATTCATCAGGACGCGGGCGGGCATTTTCTATCATTCCCCGATTCGGTCGTCAACATTCATTAGGGCTGGACCTTGCTGTTGGGTAGGAACTGTCAAGTGCATTTGAACCATGCCTTAGTTTGCCCGTATCATGGCTGCCCTTGCATCTCACTCATCTCACATTGTACGATGGTATAAGATGAACACCCATCGATAGACCTGACGAGGATCCAGATGTCATACCTATTCCGTGGACGTGGTCAACAGACCCCCCAGGCAAGCAAAGGCCGCATATCGACACAGTTGCTCCCTGATACGACGTTGGAAAATGAGCCGCTGCCTGCAGGCATACCGCCAGAGGGCAAAGTTGTTGTCACTATCTCCCGTCAATTTGGCAGCGGAGGAGCGGAGGTCGGCCAGATTGTAGCGCAAGAGAATGGACTCCTCTATATCGATCGTAAGATCATCGGTGAAGTGGCGAGAAGGCTAGGTGTGAACGAGGAACAAGCGGCTCGACAAGATGAGCAGACTGCTGGAGCCGTTGGACATATCCTCGGGGCGCTGCAATCAAATAGCCCCTTTAATATGAACTATAATGCTCTGCTTACTCCAAGAGAGATACCTGCGCAAGTGAGAGAACTAGCATATTTGCGACTGACTCAGAAAGTAGTCTTACAGCTGGCAACTGAGGGCAATGCAGTAATTATAGGGCGAGGTTCGCAGTTTTTGCTGCATGAATCGCCACGTACTTTACACGTTTACGTTTTTGCGCCGGTGGATTACCGCATTGAACAGGTCATGAAGCTGTACCAGCTGGATCATAACCGGGCGAAGGAACTCATCGATCGACGCGATTATGAACACGACGCTTACCTGGGCCGCTATTACGGTGCCAGTCAACACCAGCCATACCTGTATCACCTGCTGATCAATACCAGCCTTTTCAACGCCGAGATGGGGGCCCATTTAATACAAGAGGCCCTGCCGGCAGTCAAGGGGCAATAGGCAAAGAGCTACTCTGGGCCTAGTTGACGCCGTACTTCGTCCATGTCGTAGTAGAGCGACTCACGAACAATTTTGCCGTGTTCACGGACAACAACGGTGACTCCGGGAATAGAGAACGCACGACCGGTGGCGGGCAAGCCTGGGTAATCACCTGTATGTTCGCCAGTAGCGACCCACTCGACGGTCAATTCATTGCCACGCACGATCCGATTCGTGACGCTGATCTTCAAACCGGGGATAGCAGCCATCCCAACACGTTTACGAGCCAGAATTGCCTCGCGACCAACGAAAGCCTGCGGGTACATGCTGTCCTCGACAACGGCATGTTCAGCGTAATCATTATGCAATTCATCTATGTGGCCTCGCGTCTGGTGTGCAAGGTGTTCGTCATGGCGCTGGAGATGATCGACGGCATCCGGTGATGAATTCCCCTGCGACACCGGCTGCGAGACGAATGGACGCGCTGCCGCCGCAGCTATCGCACCAACGCCAGCCGCTGAGATACCCATGAGCGTGAGCCGCTTCATAAACTGACGGCGCTGCATTTTACCCGCGCGCACCTCGTCAACCATCTCTGGAATAGTATATTCTTTCTCTTCCTGCATATATCCTCGTTCCTCCGATCGGACTCTCTCTATGTCAAAACCAGGGTATATTAACCACACGGACCATGCTCGCGCACATCCCTACAGTAGCACACATCTATAGAGAGCCGGGTTGCGCTTGTGTTAAGAAAACGCGGCAAATTGCAGAATATGGTTAAGTTCTGTCAACCAAAACCGTTTCTTCGTATAATCCCACCGGTTATCATTTCATAACTACAAACGTGAAATTATCACCACCTCACTACCAATCGTGCATAGAATCTCCCTGCAGACCCTTTATGCTAGGAGAAAAGCAGCCATACGGAAGCTGAGTACAAGATTTAAGGGTCAAGGAAGATAGACGATGAGTGCTAGACAATCCACGCAGGGTACGCCTGCATATTTCTCTAAAAGGCAGTGGGCTATTGCTATTGCAGTGATGATCCTTGCTTTTTTACTGGGAGGCATGCTGGTTGTAATTCCACGCAACCTCTTCTCAGTACGTGCCTCAGGAGGGCCTTCCATCACCCTTGTCCCGAAAAAGGCGAATTACAAGGCCCAATCAGGGATCGTGGTGAAAGGAAATGGTTTTGGGGCCACCGAGAGCGTCAAGATTTATTGGAACTATACCGGCCCTGGCACAGGTACCTATGAAATCACGGCAAGCGCAGATGGAACAGGAACCTTTTCCACGAAGTTTCCCACGCCCCTGACCTTTACAGGTACCTACACGATTGCGGCCATTGGCCAGACTTCCGGCTCTGTCGCTACAGCCCCATTCACACTGCTGCCCCAAATATATGTAAGCCCGCAGGCAGGTGGGCCTGGTGGAAAGCCCTATATCTACGGCAACGCTTTTGCCAGTGGTGAGACAGTGAACATCTACTGGAATTATACAGGTCCTGGCACAGGCACGCTCATGGCGACGACCAGCGCAGACACCGTTACAGGATCATTCGCAACGAAAGGAACCATCCCTGCTAACACTACTGCCATCCCAGGCAATGTACCAATCGTTGGGATCGGCCAAACCAGTAATGCCTCTGATACCTATATGTTCATTCTCTACCAGCCTACGGTCGCGCTCGGCCCGATGACCGGCTCGGCTCAATCCCTGGTCACGGTTACGGCCTATGGGTTCCAGGAGAACGAAAATGTCAATGTTTACTGGAATAATGGCACGACTCCGGTGATCACTGCTAAAACGAACAGTAATGTGTATGGCTATATGCCGCCACAAACCTTTACGATACCGGCAGGAACAGCACCCGGTAGCTACCCGGTGACGGCCATCGGCCAAACATCCACTATCACCATTAGTAACACGTTTACCGTGGTAGCTCCCAGTTCATCGCTGAGTATCACTGCGGGGCCGGTCGGAACAAGTACCAAGGTCTCAGGGGCAGGCTATATGCCTGGGGAGACGGTGAACGTTATCTGGGGCTATAGCGGCCCTGGCACAGGTAAGCCTGTCGCGACTACAACCGCCGGAGGAACGTCGGGGCTGGTCAATGTCAGCTTCAATGTCCCCACAGCCACGAGCGGCTCACACACGGTAGCAGTCATAGGAGCTACCAGCGGGAGCCTGGTCAAGGACGTTTTTAAGGTGCAAACAGGCCTGGCATCGAATCCGGCGACAACTCCTCCGGGTTCTAACGTAACTCTCGCCGGTACGGGCTACCAGGCTAACGAACCGGTGCATATCTACCTGGATAGTGCCTTGGGCACTCCCTTTGCCACAGCTACAGCCGATGCTAACGGGAACATCAGCCAGGCTGCCACCATCCCGGCTATTGCTACACCGGGCAGCCATAACCTGGTCGGCGTTGGGCAGACCAGCGGCACATCCCTGACCGGCGCTTTAAATCTGGATACGCCCTGGGGTGACCTGGGCTTTGACGATGCCAATACACGCGACAACCCATACGAAAACACCTTGAGTGTGACCAATGTCTCTGGACTCAAGGAACAATGGATGGCACAAGTACCTACAGGCCAGGAGGGTTCCCCGATCTACGCCAGCGGCCTGGTCTACATCGCCACTGCAAATGGCAACTTAAATGCCTATTATGCTCAGTCAGGCGGTTTAAAGTGGTCGTTCAAATCGAATACATCCTTCCCCAACTTCTCGGCGCCCCTGGTGGACCCTGTGAATAACCTGGTCTTCTTCGGCACAATTGGCTACCAGGACTCCGGCATCCCTTCGCCTTTCTATGCGCTCAACGCGCAGAGCGGCAAACTGGTATGGAGCATGATCATTCCCTGGAATGACTTTGGCTTTCCAAGCCTGCACTCCGGAACGATCTATGTAGGGAACTCGCACGAGGCTAGTAACGGCTCGCTCTACGCCATCGACGAGCTGACAGGGCGCCTCGACTGGTCATACGCCACCAATGGTGGGGTGTGGGGCTCGGTCGCGTATGATCCCAGCACCAACGAAGTGTTTACCAGCATTGGCAACCCATCCAATTCCGTGGTTGCGCTGAATGCTATAAACGGGACAGCCCTGTGGACGTACCCAATACCAAACTCCGGTGGTGACGACGATCCCGGCTCCGCCATCAGCATCTCGAATGGCCTGGTTTACGTCGATAGCAAAATCGGCAGCGTCTATGCGCTTCACGAGACCGATTGCTCACCGGCATGGTCACAAGCGATAGGAACCCATAACATAGGGAACGTCTCCTCGCTGGCGATTGCCAACGGAGTTGCCTATGTCGGTTCACTCGATACGAACGTGTACGCGCTCAATGCCAGCACCGGGGTCGTGCTCTGGAAAACACCTACCGGGAAGGGTATCCAGAGCTCGCCAGCTTACGCCAATGGGGTTGTATATGTTGCCTCACTTGACGGTAACATCTACGCACTGAACGCTTCAAATGGGACAATACTCCTGAAGTTTCCGCTCGGTAAAAACTCCTATTCCTCACCTATCGTGGTCAACGGGTGGGTCTATTGTGCGGCGACGAACGGCCAGGTTTTTGGCTTTAGTCTTTAACCGCTAGCCGGGGAGCACTCCTCCAGCCACAAAGAAGGAGAGTACTCCCTGGCGTCTTTTTTTGCCATGCATCAAAGCCATAGATAGACACATTATCACCAACCTAACAGCCAAGTTACAATTCCACAACCCTAAGCAGTTATTTACAACCATACCATTACCTCAGCTACATAACGTAATCCCGCAGACCGATTATTCTTTATTCGTGGCAAATGGCATTTGGTACAGAGAAGGACAGGAAAGGAAGATCGATACTCATGAACAGAACATCAGAAACTACTGGAGCGCGTGAGCGCGTTTTTAGAACAAGGTGGGCCATAAGTACGCTCGTGCTTGCCCTTACGATAATCAAAAAATGCTTGTACTAAGCTCATCAATAAAGTAGAATTGCCTTCCTTCATGGGTATTGAGGAATCCGAACGAATCAGCGAGGGAAAGGCCAAAACTCCGAAAAAAGGCGAGTAAACCACCTACAATCAGCCAAAAAGAGGACACAAACGGCCTCTGCGGGGAATGGACGATGTCCCCAGCCGCGCTTCTTGAGCAATCTCTTGAGATTTTGCCCTGCGGCGCGCATCAGTGCCTCACAGTTGACGCGCCAAAGCAAGCGCAGTCGGAAGCGTCGCATGCCATGCCACTGTTTGCCCTCAGCGAAGAGCGGTTCGACCCAGACACCGAGCTTCCGATAGGCTTTCTTGTAGGCTTCGGTCGGATAGTAGTCTCTGACCCGATCCAGTACCTCCTCATCGACACTGCGGCAGAGACTTCGCCCCTGCTTACTGGTGGTACACTGCGCTTTGAGCGGGCAGGCATTGCAGTCCTTGGCATAGGCGCGATAGCGCCGTGACCGTTCGGTCGAATGCCAGGGAGCGAAGTGGAGTGCTTTGCCTGCCGGACAGATGTAGATACCGCACTCTGCCTCATAGCGGAAGCGACCTACGCTAAAGAACTCGCTACGGTGCTCGTTATCGGGGAGAGGAATGTAGGCACGGATGTGCTGACTTTCGATGGCCACAAGGTTCTCTTCGGTGCCGTATTTGCTGTCTCCGGTGGCTTGTCTCGGCCACACTTTCCAGCGGAAGCGCGCTCGCCAGAGCAAGTCCAGCATGGGCTTGTTTTCGGTGACTTCCGAGGGAGCCACTAACACGCCAAGAATGATCCTGGCTTTGCCGCCATCGACGACATAGTGGGTCTGGTAGCCCAGGTGCGAGCCGCCTTTGGTCAGCATCATGGACGCATCCGGGTCGGTGGTGCTTACACGCAAATCGGCCACCCGTTGATAGCAGCGATTCGTGATCCGGCGATCTTGTGCTCCCGACTGCTCCATCCAGTCATGGCGCTCTTCATTGTGCTGAGCAAGTGCCTCGCGTGCTTCTGCTGAGAGAGAGATCGGAAGTTGTACGGGTACTTGGGTCTCCTCCCCCTCAACTGGCCGACTTCTTATGGCTTCTTCTTGAAGCCTCTGCCGCTCCTTCTCCTCTGCCAGCTCCTCGGGTTGGGCATCAAAGAGGTTCGCCAGATGTGCCTCCACCGCAAAACGCGGCTTGACCGAAGCGATGGAGGCATTGGCCTCGACTTTGGTCGCATCGATATAGAGTTCTCTTCCCCAGACCAGACCTGCCTCTTGACACTGCTCCACAATCTGCTCAAAGAAACGGCGGAAGACCTCCACGCCATAGCGTTCACGGATACGGGTCAGACTGGAATGATCGGGCAGTGGCTCATCTAAATCGTAGCCCACATACCAACGCACGCTGAGGCGATCAGCTGCATGCCGCATCAGCAGGCGCTCTGAGCGAATAGCTTCAAAGAACATGACGAGTTGCAGCTTGAAGAACACGACGGGGTCAATCGAAGGACGCCCCTTGCCCGCGTAGGTCTCTTGCACAAATTCACGCACAAATGACAAGTCCAGCGTTCGCTCCAGATGCCGGTAGAAGTGGTCTGCTGGCACCAACTCTTCCAATGACACCTGAATGAGTTGAGCAAAGCTGCGTTCTTTCTTGCCCATCATAGTGGTAGCCTTTGCCTTTCACACGACTGAACGTCACTCGATTCCCTACCACCTTTGCTCCTGTTCTGCAAAAGGCTGCTCGATGGTGCGATGTGCTGGTTATCATTTCATAACTCCAAAGAGAGAATACACACCATTTCACTCCTTTTTCTCCGTAGTCTCATGCTGTTGTACCTATTATTCTGTATGCTGGGAGTATGATCGGTACACTCTCGGCCTTTTGAATACTGGAAAGGAACGTATAGCTATGACCAATTCTTCTGCTCAGCTTGCTGTAGCGCACGATCTGAACGAGATAGAGGCCCTCCAAGTGCCGACCAAAGCGGTCAATGCAGGGTTTCAAGTGCTTTTGTCTCTGGCGAACCTTGTCATCTGGCTGAGCATTTTGCCGATCAGCCAAATCCTCTTGCCGACGCAAATTGCCGCTTTCAGTGCGGCCAATAAGTTCACGAACCTGACCATCGCGACCGTTGTCGGCGTCCTTGCTGCGGTCATCACCAATCCCATTGCCGGTGCGCTCAGCGATCGCACCACGTCGCGCCTGGGTCGGCGACGACCCTGGTTTCTCGTCGGGTCGATTCTCTCGGCGGTGGCCCTGGCGCTGATGGCCAACTCCACCAGCTTTGTCGCGCTGGTGGTCTGGTGGGCGATCTTCCATATCGCAGCCAATGCCATCCTGGCTGGACTCTCAGCCGTCGTCCCCGATCAAGTGCCCGTGCGCCAGCGTGCGACGGTCGCGGCCTTTGTCAGCCTCTCCTTGCCTTTGGGAGCGGTCATTGGTGCGCTGCTAGTCACCCGCGTCGCCAAGTCAACACAGCTGTCCTATTATACCTTCATTGGCCTGCTGCTGATCGTCATGGCGCTCTTCATCCTGGTGCTCCGTGACAAGCCACTCCCAAAGGAAGCCGCCCCGCGCTTTCATCTCGGTACTTTTCTCGCAGGCTTCTGGGTCAATCCAGTGAAGTATCCTGATTTTGGCTGGGCCTGGCTCACACGCTTCCTGGTCTATCTGAGTTACTTTACGGCACTGGGCTATCTCTTGTACTTTCTGCAAGATGCGGTGCATTACCAGAAGGCGGCACAGGGCGTCACCACCTTTCAAATCATCCTGACGGCTACGCTGCTGATCGCCTCGGTGATCAGTGGTCTGCTCTCTGACAGGCTCCAGCGACGCAAGGTCTTTGTCATGGGCGCAAGTCTGGTGATCGCGCTCTCCTTCCTGATGCTGGCGTTCTTCCAGACCTGGCTTGCCGTCGAGCTTGCTGGTGCCGTGCTGGGCATCGGTTTTGGAGCCTATCTAGGGGTCGATATCGCGCTGATTACCCAGTTGCTGCCCTCGGCCAACGCCCGTGGCAAAGACCTTGGGGTGATTAATATCGCTAATGCTTTGCCACAAGTCGTGGGGGTCACCATTGCCGCTTTCGTGGTGAATACGTTTCACAGCTACACGGTGCTCTTTGTGCTTGCAGCCGTCCTGGCCGTGCTTGGGGCGGTCCTGATCCAACGGATTAAGAGCGTGCGCTAAGCACGAGGAAACGTGGGCGGGAGAGCTGCCAATGACCCAAATGGGAAGCTCCTTCGATTGAGCGGTCGTTCGGAAAATGGTGACTCGAAGGGAGCAAAACTCGTGACGCTCTCTTGTTCACGAAGAGAGAAGAGCAGATGCTGTTTGAGCCTTCTTTGTGTCGCTCCTGAGGGGTGAATCGTCCTCCTCTGGCGTATGTGTCTGTTTTCTTGGTGATTAGCTCAGATTCTTGCATGAGTAAGGGGGAATACATTCCTTACTGCTGATGAGCTTTGAAAGAGACTCATATACTAATTGGTGTGAGCAGAGAGCTTGCAAGAGGCAAGAGATCTGCTAGACTGATGGGAACAGCGGGAGAACCTAAGTCGGGACTTTTTCAACAGGCTGAACCATTGCGGGCGCTATCGTGGTATCAACTGTAGCCCACATTCTTTGACGAATTTGGACCCAGCGTTCTCGCCGCCCTGACTCAGTCCAGCCTTCCCGGCGTTCCTGCCACATTCCAGGAGGCTATCGACTCAGGTCATGTCCGAGAGAGCATGCAGGTTGGAACGTGCCCTCGTTGGACCAGCAGATAGCCGTACCACATTGAGCGTGTCCCAGACACACGAGGTGTCCTTCACGGGACCGGCCTGGCCTGCTTCATCGGGTTTGCCCTCCACAGGCTTCTCCCCTGCGACCTGTAGCCACAGAGGGCGATGCTGGCAGCCCTCAGCCGCTGCGTTTGAAACGCGGCTGCCAGTGAAATTCGCGGAAGAAGCTATGATGCACATTCACGCTGCCGTTCCAGTCAGCGTGCACTTCATAGCGACAATGCGGGCACCAGAACAGTTTCCCCCATTTCACGCTGACGCGCTGGCCGTGTTGGTAGGAGAACCTCTCCCCCAACTGGCCACAGCGAGAGCAATACTGACTGGTCCCATGCGGGTTGACTTCGACCGTGACGGTGCCTTGCGCGAAGGCTTTCTCGCGTGCGTACCGGTTGATCTTACCGCGCAATTGATTCGCCCGCTTGCGGTTCATACGCCGCGATTTGCTTGGCCCTTTGGACTTGATTTTGCGCAAGCGCTCAAAGAGCAGCACGCAGCCGGGATACCTGGCGCACACGTTGGCAATGCTGCGCGCCACCTTGTGTGCCGCGTCCTCATTCATGCGATCAATATGCTGCCAGAGCTGCCGGTTGCTGTGCTCCCCCTTGACCGGCTGACCCGACTGCCATTGCTTCTTCGCGATGCGCCGCAGATGCCGATAGCGGTGCTGATCGAGCCCGTGATCGCTGACAAAGACGGTCTGCAGGATGCTGCCATGCTGGCGAACCGTGATCACGGCGAGATTGCGCACATTGAGGTCGATGGCGACCGTCACCAGCTCAGGATCGAGCTTGCTGTCTTTGACTTGCTTCGCCTCGATCTTTTTGCGCTGCGGAAAATGCAGTTCAGCCGTCTGTGCCCGCAGGACCAGGGTGGGACTCTGCTGCTCCCAGCTCTCATCGCGGTGACGCTGCTCAAAGTAGCGGCTGCACACCACGGGATAGTTCACCCACCGCCACGTCGTGCCATCGTAGACCTTGAGCTGCACAAAGCGCTGCTTCACCTCAGCGCCCTCTAGCTGGAGGGAGCAGGTGCCCTGGTAGAGCGTCGGGTGATCCGTGGCCCCGGGCAGCCCCGGCTCTCCTTTTTTCTTGCCGCTCTTTTCCCACTGCGCTCGCTGCGACAGATACGAGCGCACTTTGCCAATGGCATCCTTGATCACGCTTCTGCGGTAGATGAAAGGCAGAGTGGGAAAGCGTGCGCTGAAGTTCCACCCCTCCCAGGGATGAGGATGGGCTTGCGTCTCCACGGTGCAGGCTTCCGCCCAGGTGAGCAGTTCGTTGGAGGAGATAGCCCGCTCGCGCATCTCCAGGTGCTTCTCCGAATAGTAGGGGACGCGCTCAGCCAGCTTGTCGGCATGCGCCAGAAAAAAGTCAATGTAGAAGGCGCGTGCCCTATTCAGTACCTCGACCGTCGCGCTGAGAGCGGCCTGTTTGTCCGTATTGGCTCCTCCCTGGTCTCGCTTGCCCAGGTGAAGCACCAGTTTGGTGGTGCGCGTGGCCTGGCCCATTCGGTATCGCTCCTTATGAGAACAAAGGTTCTTGATGGCTCTAGTGTACTGCTTTTGTGCCTTGTTGTCAAACTTTTTCGATCGTCGCCTTTCCACGACACATGGCGGCGCATGCAGGGATCATGCGTGATGCTGAACCCTGCTTGTGAATAGGTGAAACTATCGCAGTGTCCTTAGAGACTGTCGCACAATCGTCAGCACATCGGAAAAGGTGGCATGGTGCTTCTGATACCAGGCAGCTTACGGGACTGGGATATCCCCATTGGGATGCAGAACCTGCCCAAAGAAGGCCACCAAGCTATAGAGGCCAAACAGACAAGGCGTGCTTCGTTCAACGGTGGAGTCTGACCATTGATGCTGGCTACCGACGTCGCACGGCTCTCCTCAAACGTCACTTCGATCTGCCAATGCCTGCGTACCAGGTCGAGATGCCGCCCAGGGGGAATCCTATTCAGGAGTCAAGCTGGTGATGAGATAGACGACTTGCTGGGAGGTCTGCCCGTCGTGCGTGTCCGTGCGGGTCAGAAAACAGGTATGTAAATTGGCCAACAATAACGGCTGATTATCCTTCACCGGAAAGACGCTGTCGGCCTCAAGCTCGTGGAGCCGCAATGTACTCTTCACCGGTACGGAGTGCGACGAAGAGCGTAGGTTGATGTGACACCCGCAATGCTGGGGCACCGTGGCTCGGCCTCTTGAATGACATCGGGGTACAATTTGTGCTGCGCTGGCCCAAACTGCTAACATCACGCGCAGGTCTGGGATGCCCACACCCACCGCTGTCGGATCACGCATGTGCTGGTGTTCCCCGTGTGGTATGCCGCCTACACTGGTTCCTTGTGGTTGGTAGTGGCGCGCTCTGGCAAGAGACGAGGTGCGCTGCTGCCTGGACCTCAAAAACAGCTGTACACAATACGATGAGAAGGTAGTACTTTCTTGGAAGCAGGTCTACAACCACCTTTTTTAAAGCTTAGGCTCTATTTAGATCGCCATTAGATTGCTTTTAGACTGTTCTACTTTCACAGCATATCGAGCTATCCATCTAACGTAAGCTATAACGGAGCCTCGCCCGATTTCCTGACACAGGCATTGATGCAAACCTTACCGCCGGCAAAAATCTTCAGATACTCTATACTCCTTTTACTTTGCTACTCAGAATCGAAAAAGGGAGGATCATCACCCGACACTCGCCAGACACTCCTACTCGGTTCACGGATTGCGTATCCGACTTCGCTCATGTATCGACGGCCCGGCCCCTTGCGGGACAGGCGGCAGACTAAAGAGCTGTCGCCCGGTGGAACGTCGTAGTCCGTCCGGACGCGGGCCTCTGGGAGGGGCAACCCGAGATCACCCCAGCTATCCAGGAGTTGCGGAGCATCTCAGCCGTCAGCTGTGCTGGTCTCCTTGGGAATGGTCACCGACGCGAGCGGAGTCGCCTGGAAGCCGTCACTCAAGTCTTTAAGGCCCTGCCGGGCCATGAGACAGTGGCTGATAGCGATCCAGATGGTCGATGCGCTCCTCGATATACGGGGTCTCACGTAGCAAGCGCCCTCCCCTGGTTGCCCTGCCTCCATCGAGCACCCAGCGCAACTCGTCCAGAGCGCGTTTGAGTGCACGGCCCTGGCCAAGAAGCGCCGCATACTCGTCACCTGCAAACACGCGGTCTCGCCAGTACCTCATCCACGCCAGGTGGAATAGGATCGGACCACAGGCACAAGGCAGCCCGACCAGGGTGAGTACGCACCAGGGGAACGGCGGAAAGATCGCATACATGCTGCGCGTGAGCAGGTCAAAGCTGCAGGTATGGGCCAGTTCGCGAGCCAGCAAGGCAGGGAAGTGCCCGCTATAGAGGAGCCCACGGTCAACCACCAGCACGAAGCCGATGAAACGCATCTGCATCCCCTGGTCGTCATCGCGCACACGCCATACCCAGGGACGCTTGAGGGGCGGCGCCCCCGGTATCGCCACATGTGCTCGCGCCAGGCCCGCATATACCTGCTCGAACCGCTGGATTTCCCGGCCACTTGGCTGACACCGGACGCCAAGCCTGCGCCGCTCACGATACGGCGCGACGAGCCCCCTCACGAGGGAAAACAAGTGCAGGGCGATATAGACCACGACAAAGAATAGGGCAAGGCGCTCCTGCGTCAAAACGTAGGAATGCCAGTGAAGATGGCCTGCCTGATCCCAGGTCGATACGAAGCCATTGTAGAGCTGCACCACCTCATAACCCGGGCCAGGGATCGCAGTATCTCCATAGTAGCGAAACTGAGTAAACATCCAATAATGATAACAGAACCACACACCTACAACACCCTCGACAAACCATGTAAGGACGAGTAGTGCAATCCACATACCGGTTACCTCCTAACTTTTTGAATATCTTGGCCATCGATCTATGAGTAGAGCAACATACGGTTTCTCATATACAAGAACGCTACTGGCTGCACCTAACGGTACGCATGGAGGTTCCAACATCAGGTGTTCGCCCAACTGAGCGTTTCCACTCCAGCAATACCATTAAAAATCTACAGGGCTGTCGTCTGCTGGTTCCTTTGGTGTTCGTGGCATCGGTACGGACGTCGCATGCAGAGGGAGCACTGCTGTGTGGGGTGTCCCCTGCGACGGAGCAGTGGTCGATTGCTTCTTTTCCTGACCCTGGCCCGAAGGTCTCATCTGTCCCCGTGGGTGCCCTGTTGATGAGTGGGGAGACAGTGGTGCTGCAGCATCCGCTGGCTGCGACGCCAACCGGGCCGCAACAAACGCGGTGGCCGCCTGCATCAGCTCGGGGGGCAACGCCAACGGGTAGACCTGGCACCAGGCACCCAGACCCCCCGTAATCAGCGCAATCGTGCCCCGTGAGAGCTGCTGGACTTCTTCAATCGGCATGGCATACGCGCGCTGCATCCTGACAGACGTGTGCTTCTTCGGGATGTCTTGACTCCCAGGGAACAGGGGCATATCCTCCTCGCCATCGATGAACTGGGTAAATGCCGGTTGGTCACGCATCCCCGCATACTTGACTACCTCCTCGGGGTCGCCACATCTGTGCAGGAGCTTGATCGAGGAGGCCGAAAGTATTCTCGCACGCTCCGGCCCTAACCCTTGATAGGATTGCGCCGAGGCCCACATTGCCATGCCCGCCTCGCGCACGCGCTCATAGAGATTGGTCGCGTTGGAGGTCTTCAGCACCCCGAACTCGTCGATGATCATCAGCACCTGCATCCCCGCCTGTTTGCGGTAGGTGGCGTAATGTGCACATTCTTCGAGCAGGTAGCGCCCGATGCTGGCGGCTTGCTCCTTGAGCGCGCTACCATCCAGCCCGATGTAGACCGCATCACCGTCCTCAAACGCGAACGTGCCATCTAACCCTCCGTTCACAGCATCGAAAAATCCTTCAAATGCTAGGGAGGTCGCATCGATCTGTGGAGCCACCTTGCGGATTTTGCGCTGCGCGTACCAGTGCCGCCTGCCGGCGTAGGCACGCCTGAGCCAACCCGCATCGAGCCGCATGAGCAGATCCTGGCTGCTACGGGGTGGTCCACAGGGCGCATGAACTGCAAGCGAGATCAAGGCCGAATCGACGCGTGCATAATAGGGATGGATGCCTGGATCCACCAGTGCCATGAGCCGGTTGTAGAGGGCGGCAGCATCACCGCGCCAGCCGTCGTAAGCCTCGTACGGATAGACCCTAATCCGCCCTACTCCAGCGTAGCGCATGGCTGCCACGAACTGCGCCGAGGTCTGCTTACTGCCTTTCAAATCGAGGAAGATCACCTGCATGCCGTACCGCACAGCAATGGTAGCCAGGCGCAACAGCGTGATAGTCTTGCCGTACCCTGGCTCTCCCAGCACGACGCCATGTAGCCGCAGGGCCTCGAGTGGGATACACAACTGGTTCCCGTACACCCACTCGTAGAGATCGCCGTCGAGGCAAGTGCCAAGCGGTTCGAGCGCAGGTGACTGAACCGGATAGCGCGGAAGCAGGCGCACACGTCTGGTCAGAGGATGCAGCCCCTCCAGAATGAGTGCACAGGTCGGCGCAAAGCAGAGGTGGAGCAGCCAGAGGAGCCCAAGCCGTTGCGGGCCAGCCACCGGGGAAGCAGACAGCAGGCCACCAAAGAGCGCATACAGTAGGGGATGCCCAAACCAGATGATCAACGCATAGACGACGAGCCCAACCGCGGCCATGAGCCAGGTCCCACTCCAGCGCTCGCGATAATCCCAAGTCTTACTCGCCCGCCACCAGATAAGTGCGCCAATACCGAGTGCGGGCAGAGCGAGAGCCGCGGTGACCGGGAGAAAGACGGAGAGCAGCACCATCCGCAGATCGCACGAAACACGCGGTGGTGAAGGGAGGGGTGGGCATGGCCTCTGTGAGTATGGAGGGGAAGGATCAATCGAAGGCATAGGTGCATCCTCTCTTCGCTAGGAAAGCGATTCAAAGGTTTCGAGCGAGAGCACCTTGACGCGCGGTTGCAGGTCGGCAGGTAAGCGATCTCGCGCCTCCTCCACAGACCGGCGCGTGTGTGCTGTGACGAAATACCAGACAGTGGTATAGATCAGGGAAGACTCACCATCCGCGACGGGATTTCCTGTGATGAGCAACTCGGAGAGGATCGCGTCCAGTTCTTGCGGGGATTTGGGCGATCGCTCCACTTCCACCCCAATCGCACTGGGCGCCCACACTTGGGCATCCGGCAGGTGAGGGACCACTGACCCCTCTTCGCGCCTAGGCTGGGCTGCTCGTAGCATGCGTTCGCTGACCCAGTGGAAGTCCGGGTGGCGGCGTTCAAGTTCGAGGCGCACACGATTGATGTTGTGCAGGTGTTGCAACGTACTTTCTGCGGGGGTACGTCGGGCATAGGGAAGGTGCAGCATCTTAAGCCCATCCGGAGTGACACTGACATACCCGGGCTCGCCATCGTAAATGCGCTGGTATTGCGCCAAATCCAGGGTGACCCACCGGTCAACCACCTGGAGCACCGCCGACAGCGTCAGCCCCGTTGGCGAGACCGGCTTGCCTCCTCGTCCGGGCATCCTGTCCAACAGTTCCCGCACGTGATCGAGCCTGGCTGCATACTGCTGGGCAATCCACTCAAGCACAATCAGATCGCGTCGTTTAATGAGTTTCTTGCCTTTATCACGCCGCTCTTTCCTGGACCACCCCCTCCCGGCAGAAGTAGGCTGCTGTTGTTGATCTCTCCCGTGTTCCTGGTGTTGTACTTCTTTATCCATAGGAGCCGCCTCCCTGGGGACAACTACAGCCATAGACAATGCGTGAACAGATAAACATAGATGACTCTCACTCCTTTCTTTCTTGTACGGTTCAAATATATGCAAACAACCAGGGGTGTATCTGATGCAAAAAGGTAACTACTCAGCCTCCAAGAGAAGGGAGGAGAGGAGAACCTAAGAAGACATGCTGTAAGGCCGTCAAGAGATGAACTCCTTGCTTACGCATGGTGGACAGGTAACTGCGGAGGCGACAAAAGATCGTGGCGCCCTCAGGTGTGCGAAAACAGCCAGCGATCTTTTGCTGGACCTTCATCATCCGGATATCTTGTTCCGCTAAATTATTATCGAAAGGCACGATGAATTGATGCATGAAGCGCAAGATCAGGGCTTGATACACGCGCAACCGATGCAACAGATTGCGCACATCATCTCCCCGCAACGGGCCGCGTGTGCCTTTTTTGCGTTCGGGTGGGGGATTGGCCGCGATCCCTTGCTCCACCAGACGCAGGTAGCGCGCTTCGTACTCCTGACGCATGGCCCAAGGCAAGACGGCTTTGCCTTGCGCACGAGCCAGATCGACTTGCGCTTTGATCTCCTGGAGCAAGTCTTTCATCTCATCAGCCCATTGCTGCTTATAGTGCTCGGCGATGAAAGTGAGTTCCCGGAGGTAATGGACATTGCAGAGCGCGTGGGTACAAGCGTACTCCAGATAACTGGCCCAGCTATCATGGACGCTAATCCCCTGGAAGTGTGGCAAAATCCCGATCGCATCAGTGGCCTGTTTGCCGCGTTTCTCATGATACTGGTAATAGGTCAACTGCGCGGTCGCCGCCACATGCAACCACCGTCCTTTGCCTGCGATCCGAAAGCCCGTTTCGTCGTTGTGCATCACCTGACTGCCAATCAAGCCCTGCTTGATGCACTGCAGGGCCTCCTCCACTTGACGGGAGCCACGCTGCAACGTCGCTTGCAGGCTGGCCTGCGAGAAACTGGTTCCCAGCAGATCGGAAAGGATCTGGCAGGTGCGCGCATAGGGCAGCAAGTGCACGCACTGCAAATAGACCGCCAAGGCTTTCGTCATTGGTCCATATTGCACGGCTGCTGGCTCCAGTCCAGCAGGGAAGGGGGCCCGTGTTTCCTGCTGACAGCAGGGGCACCGTTTGACCTGCGCACGGTATTCGGTCACCTGCAAGCGCAACGGGGGCAGATCCCAGACCTGGGCACGTTCCTCTCGCACGGCCTCCACCGTTCCCAGTTCCTGGTGGCACCACTGGCAGCTCGGCGGTGCCAGCGCAATGATGGTCTCTGGCTGCGAGACCATCAGCAGCGTGTGGCCCGGATGCCCTGGTTGCCCGCCGCTCTTCTTGCCACTCTTGCCGCGCAAACTCTTGGTTTTACGAACCGGACCTTTCGGCCCATCACTGGAGGGGGGCTTACTACTGTTGTGACTATCACGGCTTCGCTGGCCTTCCAGCCGTTCGATGCGTGCGCTCAACTGCGCAAAGACCTCACGAGCTGTTGCCAGTTGCTCGTGAGCTACCGCCAGGTCTTTGCGCAGGACCGTGTTTTCCTGCTGCTCGCGCTCATAGGCGATGCGCAAGCACTGGTGTTCCTGTTGGAGCGCTTCGAACGCTTTGATCAGCTCGGTATCTTCCATGTCTGTACTCTAGCAGGTGCGGCTGCAATCAGCAAACTCGGCTCCCTGCCGCACGCGTTCGCAAGGTGCTCCTCAAGCTCTTGCAGGTACTCCACTTCCACAAGCGGAATCGCAAAGCTTTCTACAAGCAGTCTACAAGGACTCCCCAAGCGGTCTACACTAAAGAGCAAGCGCTGGTAGTGTAGACCTTCCTGCTGTCTTGCCAGCTTCTACTCTCACGGAGAATCTCGCTATCAACTTTATGATCTGTGTGGAAGACACCAGAGGCGTGCTGCTGGGAGCGAGAAAGCCCCGGATTGCCAGGGGCCACGTGTCACCGCTTGCAGATCTGTGATATTCACTTGCTCCAGGAATGCAGGTGTTCTATAGCGCTTTGAGTAGCGACCATCGACCCACATCTCCTTGGCCCTCTCGTACCACCTGTGGTAGGCTATCCCTACTCTAAACTCATCAAAACGCACGGGAAGGATGATCGCTCCGTGCAGCCAGTAGTACACTCTGCCGAAGTACAAAGCGTGTAAGTATTTTTCCCAGTAATGGGGAGCGTATCGCTGCCCCTCTCTCAAATCATTTTCATACGGCGGCATCCACAATACATGGATTCCCATCGCAGCGTAGATTCGCGTGCGCCTGGCTATACTCGTCGGCGAAAGCTCACTGCGCTGCATCTCGATCGCTACATAGTGTTCACCCAGCCGGAAGCTCACATCGGGCTTAACGCTCCCCAGGTAACGCTCCACCATCAACTTGGTTACGCAGGGATGGGTTCGCAGGGCTTCGTAGATTTCAAATTTCGCAAGCCAATGCTCAACACTTTCCCCTGCTCCACACTGGCACGTCGATGGAGGAAGATGCGCAAAGTGATGCACGACGACCGATCCTTTTTTAAGGATCACCGTCTGCCTACACTCTGGGCAAGAAAATGGGCCTTCTTCCCTGGTCGCCTCCCAGGCGACGACTTGCTCGCCAAGTCGATTGTACGCACTCAGCATAGCTATTTCTCCTTTCTGATATCAGCGGGCAATATCCTTCATTACGAATCCGTCCCCTCAGCTCCAGACGGGTCCTCATCCAGCGGCACAATCTGCTCCCATTCTTGTAGAGTATGAAAAAAAGTGACGCGCTGAGTGCCCTCCAGGATGACCCCGACCTGTGTATCCCAATTGCGCCACAATTTCCCTTTCCCTTTCGGCGTCAAGACAGACATGGCTCTTCGTAGACGCTCTACATGTGCGGGTTTCGTTGGGAAGGGATACCCTATAGACTCGCGAGTTGGAAACCCGCACGCGATGAGGTACACATCGGTCATGTTGGGATCGTTGTACGGCCAGCCATGTGGGTCAAGGTACCGGTATTCGTCTTCCTGGCATGGCGCGTCCTGCTGCTCTCCTGGAGGAGGGGGGACAACAACAAACCGGACAGGTTGAATCTTCTCAATATCCCCAGGGCGCTCAAAGTACACCAGCTCCTGCGTCGCGTCCAGGATCACCCCAATCTTATGCAGCCCGTTGTGGATTACAACGCCATTCCCCTCGGGCGTGCCGACATAGTCAAAGATCTGTAGATGGTGCTGCCGATTCTCGCGCTCATCCGCAGCACAACCTGCTCTATGCACAGGTGCAGGGGTGTTACCAACGTCTTTCACTCTATCCCCAGCGGTTTTCTGATTCTCTGACACTTACGCTCTCTCTTTCTCTCAACTTGAGTCACCTGAGCTTTCCCCACAGGCCTGTTACCCGCGGAGAACGCTTTTGAAACACCCTCTGTCACGCCATCCTCATGTCGTCTGCACAACATCACCGTCTTGCGGCAGGCGAACGTCTTGTCCATATTCACACCGGCTTTCTCTGGCCCTCAAATGATGGTTGATGGCCGTGATTACGATTGATAACACTGATTGTGGTCCTGTGCTGATGATTACCAACCTGCTGCCAGTCTTCTGCGTCCATAAGATGATCTGCTGGTGTAGCCTGCACATCAGCGTCTCTGCGTAGCGGGGCGTATTGCCGCACTTGGGATGGCATTGATACCGAATGATCAGTTGTGTCATCACCGTAATCACTGTCATCAGTTAAGCGTGAACGGGATTGCTCGGCACGCTCAAGAAGAAGATTTTTGGGAGTGGCAAAGTAGCGATTGTGATCGTGCTGGACCTCGTGAGCATCTTCCATCTTGCGGAGCAGCGAGCGGACCGTGTGATAATTTTTCTGCAGCGCTTCTGCCACCTGTCGTGGGGACATTCCCAGGGGGGCCTGCTCGGTGAGTAGATCGAGAATATCCTGGCGCTCTTTCGTCCTTGCAATATCCGTTCTGTCGCCAACAAGCCTCCATGTGGCCGTTGTCTGATCAAAAGTGAGCGCGAGGCGCAGCTCTTGTTCTATATCGCGCCCTGTCACATACAGGGTCGCCTCCTGCTGACCGCGCTCGCGCTTGAGGATCAGTATGCTATCCACAGCTCCTACCATGCCGATAGAACCGGTGACCTCATCGAGTGGATCATCGGCTCGCATCTTTCGCAGGTGGTGGATAACGAGCACTGAGACGCGATAGGTATCAGCTACGCGCTTCAGTGGTGCCAGAGACTGATAGTCGTCCTCATACTGGGAACGCATGCTTCCTTGCAACCGGGGTGAGACCTTCGCCCATGTGTCAACCACTACTAGCCGCACCTCGGAATGTGCTTTCAGATATGCTTCTATATGCGTGAGCCCCCCTTGATCCAATCGCGGCCATTGCACCTCAAACACGATGCCAGCAGGTACAGCGCCCATCGATGCGAGCAACTGCTTCGCACGCGCCTGCAATCGGCGTTCGTTGTCCTCCAACGCCAGATAGAGTACCCCACCTTGTTCAACGGGTATTTTCCCGAGTACGGCACCGCCAGCGGCAATCGCGAACGCAAGGTCGAGGGCAAGCCAGCTTTTACCCTGCTTAGGCTTGCCGGCCAGCAGGATCACTCCTTCAGGCAACATGCTGGGAACGGCCCACCGCACAGTAGGGAGTTTCTTCGCAAGTAGCTCTTTTAACGTAAAGGGAGCAGGGATGTATCTGGACGATGAGATCATACGAAATCCTCTCTTCCTCGATGAGCACCCAGCAGTGATAGTCATCGCCCTGGTAGCAGAATGGTCAGGCCACAAAGAGCATCTCGTAATCTTCTGCCCAGGGTTTAATCGCCACAACACAGACGTATGGTCGATAGGATGTCCTGATTTCAGGGTAAACTAGGACAACAGGCATACACGACGTAAGTACATTTTAAGCAGTAACATCCACATGAGAGCACAGCGGCAGCAAGCAGGCAGAGACGGCCTTAAGGTCCCATCGCGGCCGGTCGAGGCTCTTCAGAGATCCCGCTCATAGCTTATGTAATCATGATAAATAAATATGCCTGAAAAGTCCACGACCACAGTTTGCCTATTTCTGGCCACCGCTCTACCACCAGACCATTTCTAGACCAGGCAGGGGGTGTATGAAAAAGTTGTAGGTGTCAAGCCAGCAGACGAGATTGATGCTCCCAAAATTCGTCGTAGGTGTGATTGAGCTTAGCCGTGCGCAAGGGCAAGACCGCATCTAACCCATCTGGAGTCCAACGCATGCCAGTTCGCTTGGCGCGGGTATCCACTACAGTTTTACAAGCCGCCGAAGCCTCGCCACTGCCCACATGCATGCCTTGTGCACGAAACGCGGGATAGCGCATCCGCTGGGCATTGGTGCTGAAGTAGTCAACGGCTTTTTCTGGCACACTACGGCTTTTCCTCTGCGGCTGGGGCGATTTTGGGGAGCTTGCCAAGAGCAGCAAGCAGTTCCTCAATCTGGCCATGAACCAGCAGCGTGCACGCCTGTTTGGCCCAGATGCAGGCATGCACGCTGCTCGATCCAAAGACCGCATGGGCCACTTCCCACACGTGAGGCTTCGCATGATAGAGGTCGACAATCTGCACGGCACCAGGAAAGTGCTCAGCCACCAACTTCCAGATCCAGGGAGCTCCATCTCCTAACACGACGATCTGCTTGGCTCGGCTGAGCCCTGGAGGCTTCGCCAGCGCATAGAGCAACTGGCCAAAGCCGCCCTTGGCCGTGCGCCGAGCAACGTAGCGCAGACTGCCGTCTTTGGGCGTATCGACCCACACCTCTGGGGCCAGCTCAGAACGTTCTGGCCCTCGTTCGGCCTCAAACACCGCCCCGACTTTCATTTCGCGATAGACATCGCCTTTCCGTTCCTCCTCTTCCATTGGCACACTGCCACGACGCATCCGCGCTAAGATCCCATCTAATTCAATAGAGAGACGTTCAAGATCTTTGCTACTCTTTTGCGATGCTTGCTCCTCCTCCTGCGTCTTTGACTGTAATGCCTCCTCAAACAGAGCTTTGACCACCTCATCTTCTCTCTCTGCCAATGCCTTGCCCACCGGTTTCATCAAGTTGAGCGCTTGTCGGGCAGACATCCTCAACGGGAGCAGTCGACGGAAGGTCTCGGCGGCCTCTTCCAGCGTGAGCATGGCACATACATAGCTAATGTACTGTTGCACCCCTGGGGTGGTTCTTTTCCCTTGCACTCCCCATTTCTCATCAGCCGGGGCTCGGCCATGAGAACACTTCGGTGCCTGTTCTTGCTCTGCGGCTGGCTCTTTGTCTTCCTCCACTTGGCACTGATAGTACGCCCTCTTCCACTCCACCTCGCCAAACAGGGTTAAAAGCTTTTTCGATCGGTACCCCACCAATTTTTGCTGGTGTCCACATTCCCCTTGCATCTTGGTGGGAACTGGCTCTGACTCTTGCCTTCTCCTCATCCCACCTTCCAGTAACTTCCTGCCTATTTTGAAGATCCCCTGATAGATCTTCTCCTCCAACCCTTTGAGATCTCCTGCTTCAAGCCCTTCGACTTCTTCTATTACCTTCAGCAGTTCGTGCTCTGCTTCTTGGTACTGTGCTCCTTTGGCTGTCTCGTTCGTTTCCATTTTCAGGAGCTCCTCTCTGCTCTTTGGTTTTTTGGCAAGGTAGAGACCACGCTTTACAGATGAGGATACTCCCTTTTTCTTTCTTTGCCTACAACTTTTTCATACACCCCCAGGCAGGCAAGCTCTTGCGAATCGACACGCTTCTTGTGTACAATGGGGGGAACGCAAATTCTATTGACGATAGTGGCAGGCAAGGAGATGGTGGTAGAGTTTCATATACTCGAGCTATCACCTGCGCCATGGCGTGGTCGAGGAAGCACTTGCACACTGATGTGGATAAGCGAGAGGCTGATTAACCTTCTGGACATGAAAAACAGAGATCCGAATTTACGGCTGAAGCGTGCGCGTGAAGCATGCTTTTTAACACAGGCACAGCTTGCGGAAAAGATTGGAGCTGCTCCTCGTTCAATTAGTCGCTATGAAACAGGTGAGAGACTACCCGATCTTTTCATTCAAAAAAAGCTGTGCGAGGTTCTGGGAAAGACGCCTGAAGAATTAGGCTTCTCCAGTAAAGCGTTCGAGGGTAGTATTGAGCAGTATACCCGTCGAACGCTCCACGAACAGGAACAGCCTTACCCATCTATCTGGAATGTGCCCCCTCGCACCCCATTCTTCATCGGCCGCAGCGACACCTTACAAACACTGTATGACGCCCTTATCGCAGGCAAAACGGCGACACTGACCCAGGCTGTGAGCGGTCTGGGGGGTATAGGCAAGACGCAGACCGCTATTGAATATGCCTATCGATGCCGCGATAAATATCAGGCCGTCCTGTGGGTGCAGGCTGACACGCGCGACAATCTGATCGCAGGTTTTTTGGAGGTAGCCAGACTCCTAGGCCTATCGGTAACAAAGCAGAAAGAGCCAGAACGTGTTGTCGATGCCGTCAAGGAGTGGATGAAAACCCATCCTTTATGGCTCCTGGTTCTCGATAATGTTGAGGACTTGGAGATACTACAAGAAATCATTGCGGCCGCAAAGAGAGGCCATATCATCGTGACAACCCGCTCTCAGACGATGGGTGGCTCCCTGATCAACATAGAGCTAGCGGACATGACGCTAGAGGAGGGAGCCCTGCTGCTGCTCCGGCGTTCTCAGCGCATCGCACCTGATGCCATACTCGAAAACGCCTCGGAGGAGGACCGTGGGATTGCAAAACACCTCTCGCAAATGATGGACGGGCTCCCGCTCGCACTAGACCTGGCAGCGGCATACATCCAGGAGACAGGTCATAGCTTATCCAGCTATCGCAGACTCTATCAAGAACAACGCGCCAAACTGTTGAACTGGCATAGTGCGGCTAGTTCTCCTTACCCTCGATCTGTTGCCGCAACGTTGTCTCTCTCACTTTCAAAAATTGAAACGAACAGTCCCGTAGCAGCCGATCTACTGCGCCTCTGCGCTTTCCTCCACCCGGATGCCATCCCGGAAGAAATAGTGATAGCAGGGTCAGCTGTGCTTGGCCCATTGCTTCAAAAGGTGACAAGCACAGCTGAGCTGGATGAGGTCATTGCCGAACTTCGCAAATACTCACTTGTTCGCCGGCTCGACAATCAAATGCTCAGTATTCACCGTCTGGTGCAGGCTGTATTCCTGGACAGGATGGACCAGGACACACAGCGCGGATGGGCTGAGCGAACGGTACGCGCTGTTCACAAGGCGTTACAAGCTGCTGATTCTACCGCGTTGCATCGAGACGAACGGTATATTCCCCAGGCGCAGACCTGCGCAATGTTGATCGAGCAATGGGCATTCTCTTTTAGAGAGGCTGCAAGTCTCTTGCTGCTAGCAGGGCACATACTGCGGGAACGCGCACGTTACACGCTGGCGGAAGTCTTTAGCCAACAGGCACTGGCGGTCAGTGAGCGGGTCGAAGTACCAGAAGACACTGCCCTCGTAGTTAACTGCATTCTCAACCTGGCATTCGTCTATCAGTTTCAAGGCGAGTTTGCGCGCGCCGAACCGCTGTTTCAGCGAGCACTGGCAATCGGCGAGCAGCGCTACGGGCCTGAGCATCCTCTCGTGGCCGACTCGCTCAATAACCTTGCATACTTTTACGCGTCCCAAAACCACTATTCCCTGGCGGAGCAGCTCTACCAGCGGGCGCTCACCATTTACGAGCAAAAGCTGGGACCCGAAGACCCGGCGCTCGCTCCCGTCCTGGACAACTTAACGGCGCTCTACCTTGAGCAGGGCAGAACCGCTTTGGCAGAACAATGCAGTCGGCGAGCAAGCGAGATCCGTGAAAGAGCGCTGGGAAAAAGCCATCCTCGCAGGATATATGACCTCGTCCACCAAGCATTGTTTGATGCGCGGCAGGGAAACTACGCGCGCGCCGAGTCGCGTTTCCAACTGGCGTTGGCAGCCTACAAGCGGACGGTCGGACTAGAGCACCCTACCGTGGCACTTCTTCTCACCTATTTGGCAGATGTTTACATCTACCAAATTAAGTATGCGGATGCTGAAGAGGCCTCCCAGCAGGCACTGTCTATCCGCAAAAAGCTACTCGGTCTTCAACACCCCGATGTGGCGCGATCGCTCATTCAGCTTGCGAGACTCTCTCAGTACCATGGTAAGGACTATACCCGTGCCGAGTCGCTCTACCAGCAAGCGCTAACTATCTTCAAGCGCGCATATGGATTGGAGAACATTGAAGTGGCTCAAACGCTCACAGAGCTGGCGGTGATCTCCCAGAATCAAGGGAAATATAGCCTGCCAATTCCTACTATGAGCAAGCTCTGGCCATTGTAGAAAGAACCGTGGGACCAGAGCATGAGATTCTGGCCTACATTCTCATATCATATGCTTCTCTTCTGCGCAAGGCAAGACGATGGGACGAGTTAGAACAGGTAATCGAACGCCTGCAAGTTGTTCAGTCTGGGTGGAGAGAAGGGATGGCCTGGATACAGCGCCTGAGAACGTCCGAACACAGCAGTAATTTCTTCACCGATGAACAAGAGGACCGGCACTAATATCAGTGTCATCGTGTAGGTCGTGATCGAGGCCAGTTGCTCCTCAAAGGCAACTCGCCAGCCAATTGGGAGGGTCACTAACGAGTCGACAACACGCTTACTTTTGGAATGGAGGCTTCATACGCAATTGCGGTGTTCGCGTACCTTTCAACCCGCCTGCGTAAGTGTGTGGCAAGATACGGTTTTCCATTTTGATGCGCGGACTTTCAGGATGGGTTTGATAGCCACCAATGCCGCGTTCCTTAAATGTGGCATAAAAACGGTTTAACCTATGGAGCCAATCCACGCTGACGGGAAACAGCTGATCTTCCTGTCCTCGCCAGGTAGTTACTCCCACTTCATGTGTTCTTTCAGGCTCACAAAACGCTGGTGGCTGATGATGAGGTGGTCGACCAGTTCGATATCGAGAAGGCGGCCCGCGGCCACGAGCTGCTCGGTCGCTTGGATGTCCTCGGGGGAGGGCGCCGGGTCGCCGCTGGGGTGGTTGTGGCAGAGAATGAGGCCCGGGCAGTTGCGGATGATCGCGGGGCGGAAGATCTCCGCGACGCGCATGACCGAGCTATTGACGGTGCCCTGATAGCGGCTGATCTTCTCGACCAGCTGGCTCTTGGCGTCCAGCAGCAGGATGATCATCTGTTCAGTGTCAAGGTACGCCATGTCCAGCATCACCAGGTTCGCCGCGTCCATTGGTGTGCGGATCTTGTACCGGGTCTCCGTTTGCAGCAGGCCGAGCCTGCGCCCAATCTCCAGGGTTGCCTTCACCTGCGCCGTTTTCGCCTCCCCCATGCCGTATTCGGCACATAACTCCGCAAAATCGGCGCGCACGAGCCCTGAGAGACCACCGTACTTCGTCAGCAGTTTGTTGGCCAGTTCCAGGGCGTTGTCTCGCCTGGTGCCCGTGCGCAGGACGATCGCCAACAATTCCGCAGTCGAGAGCGCCTGGGAGCCGAAGTGCCTGATATGAAATCCGTCCAAGTCGTGTATAATGGAGGTATGGCCAAAAGAGTTGAAGTAAAAACCGATGTGACAGCAGAAGAGCTCCATGAGCGGTATCGGCAAACGACAAATGCCGTAGAGCGAACCCATTGGCATAGCTTGTGGCAGGCGAAGGAGGGCAAAGCGCCACGCGAGGTCGCCGAGTTGCTCGGTTACACGGCCAGGTGGGTTCGCACGATCATGCAGCGGTGGAACGCCGAGGGGGAAGCAGGCATCCGAGATCATCGCCAGGACATCGACGTGAGCAAACCCTTGCTGTCGGCCCAGCAGCAGGAGGACCTGGCAGCAGCGCTCCAGGAGCCTCCCGAGGATGGCGGACTGTGGAGTGGGCCCAAGGTGGCTCAGTGGATGCAGCGCACCTTGGGCCGTGAGATCGCTCCTCAACGCGGGTGGGATTACCTCCAGCGGGTGGGCTACAGTTCGCGCGTGCCTCGTCCCCAGCATGCCAAAGCGGACGCGGAAGTCCAACAGGCTTTTAAAAAACCTGCCCGAGCAGGTCGAGGACGTGCGAGCCGCCCATGCGCAAGCCTCCGTCGAACTGTGGAGTATGGATGAGCACCGCATTGGCCTGGGTCCCATTCTGCGGCGGGTCTGGGCGCCAAAAGGAGCGACGGTCAAAGCGCCGGTGGCCCCGCGCTATCAATGGATGTAGGTGTATGCCTTTGTCCATCCGGAAAGCGGGCGTACCACCTGGTTGCTCTTGCCGACGGTGAATGGAGAGGTGTTTTCCCAAGCCCTGGCGCTGTTTGCCAGGGAAGTGGGAGCGGGAACCGACACACAGATGGTGCTGCTGCTGGATGGCGCGGGGTGGCACAAGAGTGCCACGCTCGCGCTTCCAAAAGGCATCCAGTTGCTGTTCCTCCCGCCGTATTCGCCCGAGGTCCAGCAGGCTCCGCGGCTTTGGCCGCTCTCCAACGAGCCATTGGCCAATCGGGTGTTCACCTCTCTGGATGAGTTGGAACAGGTGCAAGCCGAGCGCTGCCGCTGGCTCCAGGATCACCCGGCGGTCGTGCGTGCTCACACCTGCTTCCATTGGTGGCCGTCTTTAGACAGTACTTAAACGGATTTCGTATGAGCCGTTCGCGTGGGCGCTCGTCGCTGGGGAGTTCGCGGACAGTCGCATGGTATTCCAGTTTTACGTGTCCGATTGTGTACGTTTCGAGCGGGGGCATCTTGTGGCTTTCCTCCTTTGCATCGTGATCACGCCTCTCCTCTCTATTCCAAAACACGCAGGAAAAAAGGAAACGCGGACCACGCCACAGCCATCACGCCCACGTAGTAGCAGCTTGCGTGACACTGGGCCTTATTGTTCGGCAAGTAGTAATACTGTTTCAGGAAAGGGGTGATATGTTAAAATAGAAGGAAAGGAAACGAGCGAAACAGGAGGGAGCCATGCGCATCAAGTATCCAAAAGCGATCCAGGAAAGTGAAGAAGAACTAACGAGACTAGAACAGAGCTTACGAGGACAGAAAGCAGCGGATCGGGTGCGCGTGCTGCGTCTGCTGAAAAGCGGAACGGTGAAGAGTTTGAAGGACTGTGCACCGATGGTCGGCTATAGTGTGAGCCAGCTGACGCGCTGGTGGGAACGCTATCGGGCAGAGGGCTTGGCAGGGGTGCTCAAGCGGCAGAAGCCGACAGGGAAGGCCTCGCGGTTGACTGCAGAGGCGTGGGCGGGCTTGTTGCAAGCGATGCGAGCGGGACACATTGTGACCATGCAAGATGCGCGCAATTATCTGGAGCGCGAGTGGGGCATCAGCTACAAGAACGGCAAGTCGCTGTGGTGGCTCTTCAAGAAACATCGGGTCAAGTGGAAGACCGGGCGCAGACGACACAAGAAAGCCAATGCAGAGCAGCAGGCAGCTTTTAAAAAAACTTTGGCAGCAAGCTCTTGCAGCCGAAGCTTTCGCGGGCCGTGGCTTTAGATG